>ENA-ORPK01000781-ORPK01000781.1-human-gut-metagenome-genome-assembly--contig:-NODE-781-length-28027-cov-7.054912_pt1 | contig 28027 bp, 25 predicted proteins | sample MGYA00242139_ERZ509068 | MGnify/ENA primary metagenome ERZ509068 (study PRJEB26280, sample SAMEA2338687) | human gut metagenome | biome: human gut; feature: human-associated habitat; material: faeces... | reverse complement strand
GAGCACCTCCTTGCCAAGGAGGGGGTCGCGAGTTCGAATCTCGTTTTCCGCTCCACCTTTTAAGGCGACATAGCCAAGCGGTAAGGCAGAGGTCTGCAAAACCTTTATCCCCAGTTCGATTCTGGGTGTCGCCTCCATTTTTATTTCTTAAAAGGTGTTAAGTAGTTATGTCTGCCGCGGTGGCGGAACTGGCAGACGCAAGGGACTTAAAATCCCTCGGGTAGTGATACCCGTACCGGTTCGATTCCGGTCCGCGGCACCATTCAAATATATACAAATTTGAGTGGAATTGAATATAGAGAAGAATGCTGATTGTACTTGTGCAATCAGTTTTTTTGTGCGTGAAAATCAAAATAGGAGCTGCTATACTGTGGAAAGTATGGCAGCTCCTGTCTGCTTTGGAAGATTATTTTTGAATCATGTTAGTAATAGCATCACTCGAAAGCTTGATATCAAGGTGTTGATCAGTGACGATTACTTTGTCTAAAAATAAATCGATAAGTAATTTTTTGGCATCTACATCAGACATGCTCTTAACTTTATTATTAAACAACTGAAAGGCTTTTTGAATTTCAGTGTCACTTAAAATTTTGCTATTCTTGGATTTTTTGAGGGTTTGAATTTCAACTTGTAAAGTATCGATAGTTTCCTTGGCGGTTTTAATTTTGCTAAAAGTAAAATCATCGTCGATACCTTTTTCAACTAACTTATAAAGATTAGCACGCGTTTTTTCGGATTTTGCAAGTTGCTTTTGTTTGTCAGCAATTTTTTTGTCAATGCTATTCTTTGTATTTGCAAATTTTTGGCGCATTTTATCAGCTATAACAGAAAAGGTTTCAGAAGTAAGAATTTCGTTTTTTATTTTGGTAATAACTGCTTCCTCAGCATCTTCTTTGCGAATTTGCTTTTGTAAACATTTTTTAGTGGGAATCCTCTCTTTGTCAAGACAAGAGTAATAGCTGTAAGATTTATCACGGGGGGTGCAAGTATGACCTCCCATAGCACTACCACAGTGACCACAGATGATTTTTCCACGAAGCAGGTAATTGACCTTGGCCTTATACTCCGCTGGTTTATCTTTGTTGCTTCTGTGACGGGCTTGTGCCTGTTGAAAAATTTCTTTGCTAATAATGGCAGGAATAGCATCTTCAATACGGATGAAATCAGCAGGACGTTTTTTGGAATGAGAGTTGCGTTTGCCATTATCCTTAGGAATTTTATTAAATGTGTAGATGCCGCAATAGCGCTCGTTTCCGATAATATCGTAAAGACTATTTTTTCTAAAAGGTTGCCCGTTACGCGTAGTATAACCTTTAGCGGCGAGTATACAGCATATATCTTTGTAGCTATGTCTAGCAATAAATAAATCAAAAATAAGGCGGATAGCGTCGGCCTCATCATTATCAATAACGTAATGCTTATCAACAATTTTATAACCTAAAGGAGGCGTGCCACCGTTAAATTGAACTTTATAAGCGTTTTCGGTAAGTCCTTTTTTTGTTTCTTTTGCAAGATTACGGCTGTAGTATGCTGCTATAGCTACGAGCATGCCTTCCATCATCTGGCCTTCTGGAGAGCTGTCTATAGATTGTACGGCGTACTCATAACGGATACCAAGGTTTAAGAATTTTGCTTTTGTAATGTAATAATCTACTTCGTTCCTTGAATTTCTGTCGATTTTATGAAAAATTACAATGTCAAATTTTTTGTGAGACGCATCATCAAGCATCTTTTTATACGCATCACGCTTAGTAACCTCGCGACCGCTTTTTGCTTCATCAATATAAGTATCAACAATTTCATAACCTTTGCTTTTGGCGTAGGCGGTGCAAGCGCGAACCTGTGCGTCAATAGACTCTTCGCGCTGCATATCCGAGGAAAAGCGCGCGTAGATAACTGCGCGCGGCATTAGGCTGCCTCCTCCTCATTATCGAGGGTATCGCTGTCACTGCTAGTAAGCAGGAGGGACAGGATGTAATCAGCAAGTTTGTCAAGTTTTTGGTCCATATTAATAACCTCTTTCTTTTATGTGTGATTTTACCTTTTCCTTTCCTTCATTCTAACAAAATAAAAGTTAACAAAACGTTAAGTAAATAGGGAAAATCCAAAAAAATTATGCAAAACAACACTGCTTGTCTTGGAGGACGAGCAGTGCTGTTTTGCATGAGATCTGTTTCTTTGAATCTATACGGAACGGAATGTTTCATGGTTGCTCGAAACCAATAAACATAAAATGGTTATATATAACTGTTGACAGAAAAATGAGGTGTTCATATTAGTAGTTATGTAGTATCATTGTAGAAATTGAATTCAATCTGTTTGTTAGTGTAGACCTTGATGAAATAGACCTTCTCAAGAAAAACTCATCAAATTCATTAAGAATTAGAATCTCGGTAAAGGTATTGTAAATAATGTAATTTGAAATTTCCTGTCTGCTGTAGAATTTACCTTTTTATAGTTCTGCAGATACCGACAACAATTGTATCTTCGTAGATATAACTCTATTGTTAGTGTTTTTTACGTAGGTTCCGAACATAATTCCTGCCGTATTCATAGCAATTTTGCTTCATTATTAAGATGCTAGCATTACGACTTTTATTTGAAAAAATTCCTGTTCCTTAACAAGCAGAAACATAAAATTCCGCTTGCGGGCGATTTTTTGTTTTGAGCTTTTCCTGATCAGGAAGGCATCGCTTGCAAAAGAGAGTAGTTTCGCTATGGCGCATTGCCTTTTCGCTTTGACGATGCTATAATTTAACTTAATATGGGGGAATTGTACCCAAATGCTTATTCTGTACGGAGGTTGAAGAAATTGGAAGGATATATGACTACAAAAGAAGCCGCTGAAAAATGGAACCTGTCAGTTCGCCAAGTTCAGAATCACTGTAAATTGGGAAGAATAAAAGGTGTTGAGAGAGTCGGAAAAACATATTTAATTCCTATAAAGGCACAAAAGCCTGTATATACGTTTGTATGTGAGAATACTTTCCCAGAAGACTTAAATAAATGAATAATTCAGTGCAAAGAATTGGTGTTTACGGATGTATGGTCATAATAGTTATATAGTCCTGATTGATAGGTAGTGAGAGGATTAAGATTGAAGTGGATAAGCATACGGCAGAACAACGACATAAAAATATGCAAGCCATCAGATGCAAGGATACAAAGATTGAAGTCCTTTTACGAAAAGAGCTTTGGTCACGTGGCATTCATTATAGAAAAAATGCAAATGACGTGTTTGGAAAGCCAGATATAGTATTCAAGGAGAAAAAGGTGGCTGTTTTTTGCGACAGCGAGTTTTGGCATGGGTATAATTGGAAAGTAAAACAAAATGAGATAAAAAGTAATCGTGATTTTTGGATTCCTAAGATTGAAAGAAATATAAATAGAGACAAAGAGGTTAATACTGCATTAGAAGCGGATGGATGGAAAGTCCTGCGTTTTTGGGGCGAAGAGATAAAGAAAAATGTAAAAGCCTGCGCAGATTTAATCGTCGAGGTTCTCAAGGAGAGAGATACATGAACTTGAAAACAATCGACCTGTGTGCAGGCATAGGAGGTATACGAAGAGGATTTGAGTTAGCTGGAGAGTACAGAAATATTGCCTCGGCTGAAATTGATGAAATGGCTTGCAGAACATATGAACACTTATTTCGTGAAAATCCTCGCAACGACGTAACAAGTGAAGAATTTAAAAAGAGCCTTCAGGTACTTCGCTACGATGTATTGATGGCGGGCTTTCCGTGTCAGGCATTTAGTAGCGTAGGTTTACGACAGGGAATTTCCTTGCTGATATTAGGGAATTTTGATGCTTTTTTTAGGTACTTTTAGTATATCATATACAGTTACCTCAATGGTAGAGTGTTCTCCTTCATAAGTACATCAGCATGGACTAGTGTATTTATGAAGGAGTGATCAGGGTTCGAATCCATGGCACACTATCATATTGGTTATTAGTAATGGTTAAGATTTTTGAAGGAGGAGCAAATTTGTCAGCAGAGAGAATTACGTGGGATCAATTTATTATATGCTGCAATGATTCCCAAAGTGTAAATTTGAGATTTGAGGATTTGTGCCGTCAGTTGTTTTGGGAAGAATTTCTTTCGGATAATTCTAGTCCTGTTTATTTGCATAGTGACCCAAATCATCCAGGTATCGAAACAACACCCGTGTATTCAGAGCGTTTGAAACAAAACGTGGGATTTCAGGTAAAATATTTTTATAATCAGGCGGATTATAGTCAAATTGAACAATCAACAAATAAGATCATAAAATATTATACTGGGAAAATTGAGACTGTATATTTATATAGTAATAAATCATTGACGACATCGTCAGAAAGTTATAAGAGGATAGAGAAGAATCTCAATAAAGCTGGTATTAATCTGATACCGATTACTAATGAGACAATTTTAGATTTGCTTCGTGTTAAATACACTAAATTAGCATTATACTATTTTGAAAGTCATGCGTTAACTGAAGAATGGTTCGAAAAACATCAGGAAATAGCAGAACTTGAGTTGGGAGATCGCTTTAATGCGAATTTGAATGTATCTACAGAGGCAGAAGACATAATTTCGCTTTTCCTTCGTGATAATGCCGGATGTCAAATTCTAAATAGCAGAAAAGAAAAAATGCTTGAAACGGCAAAAGAAAAAGTTCAAGATTATATTTATCAGCAACACAAGGATTATCTAAATAAATTGATTAAAATTCTGTCAGATATTGCCAGTGTGGATAGTATTAGTATTGAAGACGCCATTTCATGGAATGATAGAGTACATAATGCGGTGCAAGATGATCTTATAAGACTTAATAGTGTTGTTGTTGAGTCAAATAAAGAATTGGATGTATTGCGTCAAGTCAAGAATACAACAACTGAAGAGAACAAGAAAAGATATGGTAAAATAGGTAAACTAGTCACAAGTCGAAATATATGTATGGATTTGATTGATTTTGCTGATTCTCTCTTTGTGAATAAAGAGGAGATTTCCCTCTTGAGAAAAAACATATTGTTTCTAAGAGGAAGAGCTGGAATTGGCAAATCACACTTACTGGCTAGTAAATCACACCAACTTATAAGTAATAAGCAGCCAGCGCTGTTGTTGCTTGGTGGGGATTACACATCCACATCAGACATAATAAAACAGATTGAAGATAGTATGCGGGAAGTTGCGGTCCCGTTTGAAGAAATACTCGATATATTAGAAAATATTGGTAAACTTCAGAATTATATAGTCCCCATAATGATCGATGCAATTAATGAAAGCTGGAAACCAGATTTATGGAAAAATGCACTTCCAAGAATACTTCAGAAAGTAAGTGAGCTTTCTTATGTTAAGTTAATTATCTCTTATCGTACAGAATATGAAACAAAATTTGCAGATAAGAATTTAATTACAAGGTTTAATGTGATTCAATATGAACATCGTGGATTTGAAAGAAAGACAATTGAATCTGTCCGAGAATTTTTGAATTACTATAAAATACCTTTTACGCCAGAGCAAATATTGTCGCAGGATATTACAAATCCGCTATTCTTAACATTGTATTGTCAGACTTATGTTGGAGATAATGCTGAATTGCCAGTTCTGTATATGCGCTTGTTGAATCAGCAGAATCTTAAAATCAACAAGAAAATCATGCAAGTGCTTGAAGTTAAAGGATATGATTTAGAAGAAGAAATTCTTCAAAACGTGGTTGGTGCAATATCGGAACATGTATTAGCTTCAAGTAAGAAAACATTTCTGAAAGAAGAAATTGAACGTTTATCAGTGTGGCAAAATATCGGGATCGTTTCTAGACCGTACATTACAAAAATGCTTCAAGAAGGCGTTTTACATAGTTTCATAAGAAACGATGGAGAAACACTGTATTTTGCATACGACCAAATGAACGATATCTTCTGTGCAAAAGCCGCTGTGGCAAAATACAAAACGAAAGATGAATTGAAAAACTACTTAATAAATGACTTATTAAAGCTAGATAATTATGGCCAAGTTAAATATGAAAATCGATCACTTTATGTAAATGTTTGTGCAGCTTATGCAGAAAAATACGGTGAGGAATGCATTGATACGCTGGAAACAGTTGTTAATAAGGAGGATAGAAGAGAGTTATTCGCTGAATATGTAAAATCTTTACAATGGAGAAATATTGTATATCTTTCCCTAGAAGAGTTGTTGACACTTTGTACACAATATAAAATGTATCCAGAAGATATTTTCCCAACGTTCATTAATAATAGTATCAAGACAGCGCATTCCCTAAATGCAGATACATTGCATGAATGGCTGATGAGATATTCGATATCACGGAGAGATAGCATTTGGACAACGTATATAAATGGGTTTTATGAAGACTCTGATGATAGAATTGTACAGCTCATCATATTATTAAACAAAGGCGAAGGTTTTGATTTTGTAAATCAAAAACAAGTTGAACTAGTATTAACATTATTTTCTTGGTGCCTGACCTCATCTAACAGATGGTTTAGAGATATTACATCTAAAGCTATGGTGGAAATACTAAAGCAGTATTTTGAATTGGCAGAAACCATTTTAAAAAAATTTGAAACGGTAAATGATCCATATGTTGCTCAACGACTATATGGAGTGGTATTTGGTGCTTGTTGCAAACGTATCGATAAATGTGAAATGGAGTATCGTAGCTTATGTAAATATGTGTTTGATACGATTTTTTCAAAAGATGAAGTGTATCCAGATATATTGTTGAGAGATTATGCAAGATTGATCATTGATAGATTCATTTATGAGTTTTCACTGAATGACTTAGAAATTAATTATGATACTATCGTACCACCGTATAGATCTGAACCAATTCCAATTATTGAAAAGGATTATCAACATATTGAAAATGTCGGAACTGGCGTAAAAAGGATCTTATATTCTATGCTCTTTGAAGGAATGGGAATGTATGGAGATTTTGGCCGGTATGTCTACCAGGCAGCTCTCTCAGATTTTGATACGGATCAAGTAAATATTTTCAATTATTCTATGGATTATATATTGAATGAGTTAGGGTATGGTGATAATGAATATCTAGAGGATTATGATGCAAATTTAAATGGCAATTATAGCAGACATAATGTGATCAAGGTCGAACGAATTGGGAAAAAATATCAGTGGATTACATTTTATAATGTGTTAGCTAGAGTATCTGATCATTTTGATTTGAAAGACCGCTTTAATTCAGAACCTAGGATGATTCAATATCAAGGTGCTTGGGAGCCCTACGTTAGAGATTTCGATCCAACTTTGAATAATTGTTTTATGTTGCTGCCGAATGCTCCCGAATTCGAGAATTATAAAGATGGCATGAATAATGCACAGGAAGAACTTCAAAGTCAAGTATTGGATTCGAAAGAACAACAGCGTGATTGGGTTACATCGCTAGATGATTTTTTTGTAAATCAAATAGAACAACTATGCCCAAAGGACACGCAAGATCAGGCATGGGTAGTTTTGCAACGATATTCGCAAATAGAACATCAGAATAATGCTCAACTAAAAATATCAGAATGGAATCTTGTATATGCGTATTTTATAACAGAAGATAATAAAAATAAGTTGTCATCTATTGCGGACAGAAACATTGATTTTATAACGAGCGATTTAAATGATAATCCAAACTCCTATGCTTTGTATAATCGAGAATATCCTTGGAGTAAAGGAATGAATAGCCTTGAAGACTGGTGCAATCACAAGATACGTGTTAGAATAGGTGAAACAAGAACTGTAACCCAAAAAAGAGAAATCCCATTATTTGATAGTCAAGTAATAGAACGGCTTTTAAGAAAATATAGCGGAGAATCATCAACGGAAGAAAATGATATAGATGAAAATCTAGAACCAGAAATTCAAGTGCAAGAGTTTACCGAAGAGGAAGAAATCATAGAGACTATAGATAATATCATGTCTGCTTCTATGCGCTTGTTGTGGGAAGAAGAATATGATGCCTCTAAAGAAGATTCAATTAATATTGAAATGCCAAGTATAGATTTTCTTCGGACTATGGGATTGAAGCAGTTGGAATATGACGGTTATTTTTTTGATCAAAATGGTAAATTAGCTGCATTTGATACAACTCTTACAAATCAAAAGGTCGGACTTGTTGTTAGAAAAGAGTTGCTAGAAGAATACTTAAGACAAAAGGGATTGAGACTTATATGGATTGCTCGTGGTGCAAAAGACATTCAGGAAAAAGAGACTACTTTCTGTGAATGGGTTGGGCTATATGCATATGAGTCGGGGCATCCAGAGGGTCATTTATACCAATCAAATAGAAGATATAATGTTTGAAATTTGGAAGGAGTAAACACAAATGTTAGAAATTAACACCCTATTAAAAAACAAAACCATTCTGGTAACTGGTGCCGCCGGTTTCATCGGTTGTATTTTGTCAACCCAAATTCCTCAAAAAGAGCGAATAAATTCCCTGTTTTCAGCAAGGGAATTTCCCTATCTTAAGCTGAAACTTTATTGCTAAACATTTTAACGTAAGCGTCAAATCTACCGTGTATGAAAAGAATCAGGACCGCATAGCGGTCCTAGTATAAATCTTTATTTCTTAAAATTTACGCTGCATTCAGCTGGTGCATTTTCTGGTAGCAGCAAATCAACGCTGTCCTTTTGAGACAGGTCTATTTTTTTGGCAGTAGAAAGAACATGGACTAAATATTTAAATGGATCCAAGCGGTTTTCCTTTGCGGTTTCTACCAAGCTGTAGATAATAGCACTGCCTTGCGCTCCTCGTGGTGTATTGGCGAATAAGAAGTTTTTACGTCCAATTACAAAAGGCTTAATGCTTCGTTCAGCTCTGTTATTATCTATTTCTAAACGACCATCCTTAAGATAGTTCATAAGGTATGGCTTTTGGTTTTCCAGATAAATCAAAGCTTTTCCCAATGCAGATTTTGGTGCAGCATTTAAGTTTTTTGCCCACGCAAATAATTCGTCAAGAAGAGGTTTTTCCTGTTCAAGGCGTTTAGTATAGCGTTCTGCAAAGCTTAACTTTGCAAGCTGCTTCTCAATCTTATATATTTTGGTGAAGATACCTAAAGCGTTAGTTACTGCAGACATTGCAGCGGATTTTCCTTTAGGAAGAGCAACTCGAGCTTCATCGAGTTTTCTTCTTAAATGAGCCCAACAGCCAACGTCTGTAATATCCTGACTCAAATCATGGTAAACTGAATATCCGTCTGTCTGTAAATATCCTTTGTAACCTTTTAAGAATTCCTGAGGATACTCTTTACCTCGACCTGACTGGTAATTGTATAGCACAATTGGATACTCAGCATCGCTGCCGGTCCTGTAAAGCCACATATAGCTTTTGCTGGATGCAGGCTTGTCAAACTCCTTAAGAACCTGCAGAGTTGTTTCATCCGTATGGAGAACATCTCTTTGCAGCAGTTTCTCATGTAGTCTTTCATATAAAGATTCAAAATAAAGCTCTACGCACTTCAGCATTCAGTTAGACATGGTTTGTCTGGAAAGCTCAATACCCTGGTTTTTCCATTCTTGCTCCTGCCGATATAATGGAGATCCCATTATAAATTTTTGAGTAATAATATCAGCTACAGCTTCTGGTGTAGCGAATCCGCCTGGAATTAAAGCAGTTTCCTTTTTGGCTTTAGTCACAGGAGTTTCTATATTATTTTGCTTACAGGCCTGGCAAGCATAGGAATAGATATGGTGTTCGAGAACCTTAACCTTAGCAGGTATAATTACCAGCTTGCGACGAACATCTTGACCAATCTCTTGCATTACAGCACCACATTCAGGGCAATTTCTTTCAGCTTCATTGAGCTTGTGCTCTATAACTTCAATCTCAACATTATCTGGAAGCTTGTCATGAAGAAGATACGTCTTTTTTTTGCGTGTATGTGCTGCAACCTTAGTTTCCTCTTGTTCAGTAATAATATCTTCAATAGCAAGCACTGTTTCAGCTTCATCAAACAGATATATGAGTTGTGCTTTGGTTTCCGGAGATATCTTCTCACTAGAACTGACGAATTGTTTCCTTTTTGTAAGTCTGAGGGCTTCCTCTAATAGCCCGACTCTTTGACGCAGTTCCTCTTCTGAATTTTTTAATCTCTCGTATTCTGCAACAGATATTTCAATTGCCTTGGTAGTTTTTGTATTGTTTTCCATGACAATATTATACCAAATTTCGTGCTTTTTTATATGTTTAGAAGACATATATACATTATACAGCTGTGTATCCACGAACATTTTTAATAGATTTTTTCGGTTCTAATACCAAACCTTCCATAAGCCAACGATATTGATGAGGTGTAAGCTGTTTCAAATCCGCACTGCTGCGAGGCCATTGAAATTTTCCTTTTCCCAGTCGTTTGTAGAGAAGAAGAAAACCGTTACCTTCCCAATATAGTGCTTTTATTCTGTCGCATCTACGTCCACAGAATAAGAACAGTGGTTAACGTATAATAAGTTGCGCAAATTCAATTCAAAAAGATAGACATAGAGACTACCTTTGCTTACAATTAAGTTACCACACAAAACATGAAAGAAGGTAGAATCTATGTCTGGTAACATTATACAATTAAACGAGCAATTTATCCATAACGAACTTAAAACTATTGTGAAAAATAGTGTAGAAGAAATTCTCAATGCTCTTTTGGATGCAGAAGCTGACAAACTTGTACAAGCTGAACGCTACGCACGTGAGCAAACAAGAAAAGGTTATCGTGCCGGACATTACGAAAGATCATTCTCTACTCAAGCTGGTGACGTTACTTTAAAAGTGCCTAAATTAAAAGGTCTTACCTTTGAGTCTGCTATTATTCAGCGTTACCAAAGACGTGAATGCTCTGTAGAAGAAGCCTTGGTAGAAATGTATCTTGCCGGCGTTTCTATGCGTCGTGTTGAAAGTATTACAGAGATTCTCTGGGGACAGAAGGTTTCAGCAGGAACCGTTAGCAATCTGAATCAAAAATGCTTTGCTCAAATTGAAGAAGGGCGCTCCAGAAAGCTTACAGAAAAGTACCCCTATGTCTTTGTAGACGGTATTTTCCTAAAAAGCTGTTGGGGAGGCTCCTTTGAAAACGCTTCTGTATTAGTTGCTATTGGCGTCACAGAAGACGGATACAGAGAAGTTATAGGTACAGCCGAGGGCCTCAAAGAAGATACCGAAAGCTGGAAAAATTTCTTTGTATGGCTGAAAAGCCGTGGCTTAGATGGCGTAAAACTTATAATTGGCGATAAAAATTTAGGCATGGTAGAAAGCATAGGTGAAGTGTTTCCAAATGCCAGATACCAACGCTGCACGGTGCATATGTACCGTAATATATTCTCTGTAGTACCACGTAAAACTGTCAAGGAAGTTGCCAAGATGCTCAAAGCAATTCATGCTCAGGAGAATAAAGCAGCAGCTAAAGAAAAGGCAAAATCAGTAATTTCCAGATTACGTGAGATGAAACTTAACAAGGCTGCCGACAAACTAGAAAATGGTTTAGAGGAAACCTTGACCTATATGGATTTTCCGTCAGAGCATTGGCTACGTATACGTACCAATAACGTTATTGAACGTGTAAACAGAGAAATAAAGCATCGCACAAGAGTGATTGGCACGTTTCCTGATGGTGAATCAGCATTGATGCTTGTATGTGCAAGATTGCGTTATATAGCCAGCAATGATTGGGGCAAAAAACGTTACTTGAACATGAAACATCTAACAGATATGCTTGCCGAAGAACTATATTGTGAAGCAAAAATATCTTAAAAACAGCTAACTTAATAAGCAAAGGTATCTCAAGCAGAAGCTAATTGATATTTAACGATGAAGTGCACTAACCGTTAAACTTATATACTAAACTTCTGCTAGGATGTCTGAAGAAATTTGCGCAAAACTATTGACAGTACCTGCTGATGAAGGCCGGTATAAACTTTGCCCTTTCTTACATATTAGTTACATATTTTCTTGCCTTGCTATGATATAATAATTACATTAATGTTTATTCTATGTGAGCGGCATAGAGGAGGAGCAATTATGGCAGATAAATTTTTAGTTATAGATGGCAGCAGCCTGATACATAGAGCGTTTTTTGCGCTGCCGCCGCTGACTACGCGTCAGGGCATCCATACGGGAGCAGTTTACGGCCTGTGCAATATGCTGCTGAAGCTTTTGGATGAGGTGAAGCCGCGTTATATGGCGGTTGCCTTTGATAAATCGCGCAAAACCTTCCGCAGCAAGCTGTATGCGGAGTATAAGGCGCAGCGTAAGCCTACTCCGAGCGAGCTGAGCGAGCAGTTTCCTTTGGCGATGAAGGTTTTGGAATGCATGGGAATACGCACGTTGGAGCTGGATGATTATGAGGCCGATGATATTATCGGTACCTTTGCTGTGCAGGCACCGCCGGAGGTTGAGGTTATCATTGTTACCGGTGACCGCGACGAGCTGCAGCTTATTGATAAGCGTACCAAGGTTTTTTATACCAAGCGCGGTATCAGCGACATCCAGGTTTTTGATGAGGCGGAATTTGCTGCCAATTATGAGGGGCTGCAGCCTAAGCAGCTGATTGACCTGAAGGGCCTGATGGGCGATACCTCGGATAATATTCCCGGCGTGCCGGGCGTAGGTCCTAAAACAGCGATGAAGCTGATTAAGGAATACGGCAATGTGGAAACGGTGCTGGAGAATATCGACAAGGTTTCCGGCAAATCGTTAAAGACGAAGCTGACGGACAATAAGGAATCTGCACTGCTGTCGAAGCAGCTGGCAACAATCTGCACGGAAGCACCGGTTGATATCGCTGTACAGACCTACGAGCTGCAGCCGATGAAGGAGGAGGCACGCACCCTGCTGCAGGATTTGGAGTTTCGCAATATGTACGAGCGCTTTGCCGCGGTACTTGGCGGTGCGCAGGACAGCTTTGACCTTTTCGGAGAAGCTGTTGAGCAGGAAGGCTTGTCGCAGGTGGCAGTAAATACGCCGCAGCTGGCTGAGGAGCTCTTTGGTGCATTGGCTAAAGCAAAGCAGCCTGTTGCTGTGTATGCTCAGGTAGCAGGACAGCTGCCTGAGCTGTATTTCAGCAGTGCCGAAATTTTGGTTGATGATAAAATTTATGTGCTGGACGCGCAAAGCGGCTGTTGGGATAAATTTGACGGCTGGCTGTCAGACGCAGGCAGCAAAAAGATAACGATAGACAGCAAGGAGCTTTATAAATGCTGCCTGTGCCGCAAGGTGAAGGTGCAGGGAATAGTTGATGATGTAGCCCTGGCAGGCTATGTTGCCGACCCCGGCCACAGCTCCTACAGCTTGGAGGATTTGAGCCGCCGCAATCTGCCGGGAGTACTGGCAACGCCTTGCGAAAATCTGCAGCAGCTCGCATCTAAGCTGCGCGGACTGTTGGCTGAACAGCAGCAGCTCAAGCTGTATGAGGAATTTGAGCTGCCGTTGGCACCGGTGCTGGCGCAGATGGAGTTTGCCGGTATTACTCCGGACAAGGAGCTTTTGCTGCAGCTGAACGAAGATATGGGGCACCGTATTGCCAAGCTGGAGGCATTGGCACAGGAACAGGCGGGCGAAGAATTTAACCTGAAATCTCCCAAGCAGCTGGGCGTGATTTTATTTGAACGCTTGCAGCTGCCGGTAATCAAAAAGACGAAAACAGGCTATTCTACCGATGCCAAGGTATTGGAAGCACTGGAGGGCAAGCATCCGCTGATTGCTACCATTCTGGAGCATCGCAAGCTGGCGAAGCTGCAATCCACCTATCTGGAAGGACTGCAGCCGTTGATTAATCCCAAAACGGGACGCATTCATACGCACTTCCAGCAGACTGTAACGGTAACAGGCCGTTTGTCCAGCACGGACCCTAACCTGCAGAACATTCCTGCACGCACGGAGGAGGGCAGACAGATTCGCCGTATTTTTGTTCCGGGAGCAGGCTATGATCTGCTGATGAGCTGTGATTATTCGCAGGTTGAGCTGCGTATTCTGGCCTGCATTGCGCAGGATGAGCTGCTGTTGGAGGCCTTCCGTCATGGTCAGGATATCCATGCACGCACAGCTGCCGAGGTTTTCGGTGTGCCGCTTGAAGAAGTAACGCCCCAAATGCGCAGCCGTGCGAAGGCTGTTAACTTCGGCATTGTTTACGGTATCAGCGATTTTGGTCTGGCCAAACAGCTTGATGTCGGCCGCAAGGAGGCAGCAGGCTATATTGACAGCTACTTTGAGCGCTATACCGGTGTAAAAAAATATATGGAAGATATTGTAGCCAAGGCACGTGAGCAAGGCTATGTCAGCACGCTGATGGGACGCAGACGTTATCTGCCGGAAATCCGCAGCAGTAATTTTAATCTGCGCAGCTTTGCGGAGCGTACCGCTATCAACACCCCGATTCAGGGAACTGCCGCAGATATTATGAAGAAGGCTATGATTGCCGTGCAGCGCGAGCTGGATAAGGCGCAGATGAAGAGCAGAATCCTGCTGCAGGTACACGATGAGCTGGTGCTGGAAGTTACTGAGGATGAGAAGGAGCAGGTAGCGCAGCTGGTGCGCACAGCCATGGAAGGTGCTGCAAACTTGGATATTCCGCTGCTGGCCGACGTTAATTGCGGTCGTGACTGGGCGGAAACAAAATAACGGATACTTTACGGAAAGAGGGGAAGACCTGTGCCGGAAATGCCTGAGGTGGAGCAGGTGCGCAAAACACTTGCGCCTCATATAGAAGGAAAGAAAATTTTAGCAGTAGAAATATATTTGGAGCGATTGATAAAATATCCTCAGCCGGAGGATTTTATTAAAGGACTGGTGGGTAAAACTATCATAAGCGTAGGCAGACGCGGTAAATATCTGGTGCTGCATACTGCACCGAAGCAGCAGCTGATAGTGCATCTGCGCATGACAGGCGCGCTGTTGGCGCAGCCGTCATCTGCACCTGCACCGGCGTATGCCAAAATCAAATTTACGCTTTCTGATGACGTGACGATGTGGTTTACGGATATCCGTACCTTTGGTACGCTGTATCTGGTAACTGATAACGATACATATATTGAAGGCTTTGAAACGCTGGGACCGGAGCCGCTGAGCGAGAGCTTTACTGCCGCATATCTGCTGCCGTTGGCGCAAAAAAGCAAGAAGGCTATCAAAAGCTTTATTCTGGACCAGCAGATTATTGCCGGCCTTGGCAATATCTATGCCGATGAATGTCTGGCTCTGTCCGGCATTCTGCCTATGCGCAAAGCCTGCAGCCTGAGTGCTGCTGAGGTAGGGCGCTTGTGTGAGGCAGTCAATGCGGTCATCGCGCAGGGCATCAAAAATCGCGGTACAACCTTCCGTGATTATAAGGACGGCGAGGGAAATAAGGGCGATAACCAGAATCATCTGCTGGTATACGGCCGAGGCGGCAAGCCCTGTAAAAAATGCGGTGCGCTGTTGCAGACAACCAAGGTCGGCGGCAGAGGCACGGTTTATTGTGAGCATTGCCAAAAGTAGGAGTGGAGAATAATGATAACAATTGGTTTGACAGGAGGCATTGCTTCCGGTAAAAGTACAGTTTCTGCAGAGCTGCGCAGCCTGGGGGTGCCTGTTTTTGATGCGGATGCCGAAGCACGTCTGGCAGTAGCTGCAGGCAGCGAAGGCCTGGCGCAGGTGATTGCCGTATTGGGCAAGGAATATCTGAGCGAGGAAGGAACGCTTGACAGAGCCAAGGTTGCCGAGCGCATTTTTCATGACAAAGAAGCGCTGAAGGCAGTGGAGGCGATTATTCATAAAATAGTCTGGCAGCAGGCAGAAAGCTTTTTGGCTGCAAGCAGCAAACAGGGGCATAAGGCAGCGGTGCTGGATGTGCCTCTGCTGATTGAATGCGGCTGGCATAAGAATGTGGACAGCGTGTGGCTGGTATCCGTCAGCCGTCAGCAGCAGGTTGAAAGAGCAATGCTGCGCAGCGGCATGACTGCGGACGAGGTGAATGCGCGTATTGAAGCGCAGATGTCCTTGGCGGAAAAGAAAAAATATGCCGATGTAGTATTGGATAACAGTGGCAGTCAGGCGGAAACCATGCAGGCTGTGCATTCGCAGCTGGAGCTGCTTTTGGGTGGCGTCAGTGAAGGGTAAGCGCAAAGCCCGCAGCAGACGGACTAAGACATACGGAAGGCTGTACAGCTGGCTGCTGCTTCTTGGCGTGCTGCTTGTCATAGGCTTCGGCGGCTGGAAAATCTGGAGCAGTGATACTGTACAGATGCGCTTCGTTTATATGTGGGATTATCAGCAGGATATTGTGACCTACAGTAAGAAAAATAATGTAGATCCTTTTCTTGTTGCTGCCATTATCAAAAATGAAAGCAACTTCAAGCATGATGCTGTTTCTAAAGTCGGAGCAGTAGGCCTGATGCAGATTATGCCGGAAACAGGACGTTGGATTGCCGAGCAGATGGGACTGGAGAATTATCAGGACAGTGATTTGTACCAGACGAGAAAAAATATCCGCATGGGCTGCTGGTACGTAGGCGAGCTGGAGCACGAATTTCAGCATAACCTGGTACTGCTGATGGTGGCCTACAATGCGGGGCGCGGACAGACGCATGAATGGATGCAGGAAAACGGCTGGGACTATAATTCCAATGATATAAAATCTATTCCTTACCCTGATACCCGTGAATATGTAGCTAAGGTTATGCAGGATAGGGATAAATATTATCTGCTTTATAAGGATAAGATAAAATAATAGCAAAAGAAGATTTTATAAATTTTTTTCGCAAGGTTACTTGACGAACGCGTCAGAGTATGCTATTATATCTATGTTGCTTATGACAGTAACGAAGTGAATAAAGCATGCGGTAGTGGCGGAACGGCAGACGCGCTAGCCTCAGGAGCTAGTGGGGGAGACCCCGTGGAGGTTCAAATCCTCTCTACCGCACCATTTAAATCTCAGGTCTAAGAGCATGGCTCTTGGGCTTTTTTGTTTTGCTTGCGAAAGCTCTGTAAGTATGAGAAAATGTAAGCATAGTATGAGCTTCTGGCAATAATATCTAAGGGAGTGTGTGCTTATGGTTTTTGATAAACTGCAGAGTATAAACAGGAAAACTGCTGCTGTGTGTGTGGCGGCGCTGCTGACAGGCTTTATTGCCGGGGCAGGCTATGCCTGGAGCAGCAATAAAACCTCACCGCATTACAATGCGGCGAAGCTTACGAATGAGCTGCATTATGCCAAGGTAGAAACAGGCAGACTGCAGTGCGTTGTGCTGCAGGATAAGGCTGCTATGTACAGTGATCCGTCAGGTCTGCATGGAAAGGTTGTTGATTATCTGTCTGCCGGTGTTAAGCTGGATTATATTGATACAGTTTCCAGTCAGGATAAGGATGAACGCTATGCTGTTACGGAGCAGCAGATGCAGTTCCGCAAGTTTTTCGGAAGGCGGCATATTATTCCTGCCGGTACGCAGGTACTTGTGCTGCAGCCGGACAGAGGCAACGGTGAAACCAAGGGACGTGTTTTGGTTGATGATAAGGAATATGACCTTGATTTTTCTACCAATCTGTTGCGCTTTCCTTATGTAGGACAGTGGAAAAAGGTTGAGTTAAACGGCAAGCCGGGCTTTGTGAAATACAATGCGCTTTCGGATGCGAAGCTGATGTGAGGTGGGCATGATGAGTAATAAGCTGGTAATGAGAATTGCGGCATTGCTCTGCCTGCTGGCGGGCTTTGCAATCGGTATGAATATTTTTGGACTGAAGGACAGAAGCTACAGTGTGAAGGAGGGCGACAGCTTTTACAGTCAGCCTTCTGTGACTGCTCAGCCGGCAGGCGGCTTTGCCAAAGGCGAGGAGCTGGATGTAACGGATAAGCTGGAGATTTCGGCACCTACTGCGGTGAAGGTGCTGCAGACTAAGATAGTAGAGGATAAAAACCGCACTAAATATCAGCTGCGTGAGGGCGATGTTTATAAGCTGGCGGAATCACGTATGGATAAGGCGAATACCCTTTGCGTGATTGAGGTGCAGACTACTAAGGGAGCAACTGCCAAGCTGGAGGTTGACAAGGCCTTGCTGCAGCCGGTTGATGAAGGCACGTGGCTGCAGGTGCGCAGCAAGGGCGGAGCAGGTGCCTGGGTGCGTGTGCAGAGCAAATGGTATTAGATGCTTGCTTGTGTAAACAGCTTAACACTTTTTCTTTAATTAATTTCATTTCTGCAAAAAAGTGATAAAATTCTAGCTAAGCGGCGATAAATATTGTATAATACATCCAAAATATCTGCTGTATAGCAGATAAGAAAGAAGGATGGTAGTATGGTAAACTTAAAGAAATTATGTGTAGGTGCGCTGTTGGCAACGACAATTTGCGGTATGGGTGCTTTGACTCCGAGCGCAGAGGCAGGAAAAATTGAAGATGTTCAGGCTCGCGGTGTTTTGCTGGTCGGCAGTACCGGCGATTATAAGCCTATGAGCTATCTTAATAAAGAAACCGGCAAGTATGAAGGCTTTGATGTCGAGGTAGCGGAGCTGTTGGCACAATCCTTGGGTGTTAAGGTGCAATATGTACCGACTACATGGAAAACACTGCAGGCTGACACTATGGCCGGAAAGTTTGACATTGCTATGTGCGGTGTTACAAGAACCTTTGCCCGTGAGCAAAAAATGAATATGTCTCATGGCTATCTGACATTCGGTAAGACGATTTTATGTCGCAAGGCTGATGCAAAGAAATTCACATCTGAAGCGGACCTGAATAAGAAGAGCGTTCGCGTTATGGTTAATCCCGGCGGCACAAATGAAAAATTTGCTTTGAGCAATCTGCCTAATTGCACGCTTTTAGTACATCCGCAAAATGCAGAGATTCCTGCACTGATTGCCGAAGGCAAGGCTGATGTTATGATTACAGAAACTATGGAAGCACGTCGCTATGTGCGTGATGATGCCCGTCTGGCAGCACCGCTGCTAGATGATCCGTTTACGAAAAATCACTTTGGTATCTTGATGGCTAAAGGTGAGCAGGATTGGTTGAACTACGTAAACTTCTTTATGGAAGAAAAGGATATGGATGGTACGCTTGATAAGCTGGAGGTCCAGTATATCAAATAAAGGTTGATTTATGAGCCGCTGCACTTAGGTGTGGCGGTTTTTCTTTCATCTTGACACTATGCGCATTAATACGTATAATGATAACAGGGAGGGAGCTAATGAAAAGACGCGAACTTCTGAAGCTTTTTGCTAAAGCTGGCTGGTATTTGAAACGTAATGGTTCACAGCATGATATCTATACAAATGGCGTTGACAGTGAAGCTGTTCCGCGTCATCCTGATATCAATGAGCGTTTGGCAAAAGCACTGATTAAAAAGTGGGGTCTTTAATGGCCCTGCTTTTTAAGGGATTTACGGAGGTACTTATCATGAAAAGCGTAGCTTATCCTATTATTTTAGAAAAAGAAGCTGATGGTTATTTTGTAACTGTACCTGATATTGACAGATATACACAGGGGGAAGATATAGCGGACGCTATGGAAATGGCACGTGATTTGATTTGCTTGTGGCTGCTTGATCTGGAGGAATCCGGAAAAAGTATTCCGCAGCCTGCGTCGATGGAGCTTAATGTCAGCAAGGATGCTATAGTAACCTTTGTTGATGTAAATATTGATGAGTACAGGAAAAAATACGGTACACGTGTTGTGAAGAAAAATTGCACGATTCCGGCCTGGCTCAATGCCCGTGCCGAGGCTATTGGCGTTAACTTCAGCCAAACATTGCAGGAGGCGCTTTTGGCCAAGATTGAAGCTTGCTGATTTCAACCACTAACGCTTGCAGCAGTTCATTATGAGCTGCTGCTTTTTACTTTTATCGAAGGCATCGTTCACTTTAGACTTGACTTTTGGTTAACCTGGTGTTACTCTTTGCATATCGGAATGTCTTTACAGATAGGCTTTAGACTGATAAAGAAGAGTATTAAGAGAATCGGAGAGGATGATATATATGCGTAAACGTATTTTGGAGCTGCTGCGAAACAGTAAGGGGACACCGGTTTCCGGTGAAGAGATTTCCAAGGAGCTGGAGGTTTCGCGTACTGCTATTTGGAAGCATATCCAGGCATTGAAGAACGAGGGCTACGAGATTGAGTCTGTGCCTAAGCGTGGTTATATTCTGCGCGAGGTGCCGGACCGTCTGTTTCCGCAAGAAATTTTGTCCCGTCTGCAGACCAAATGGCTGGGACGCAATATCTGCTACCGTGACAGCGTTGATTCCAGCAACAATCTTGCCAAAGCATTGGCCAACGAAGGCTGTGAAAACGGTCTGCTGGTAGTAGCAGAGGAGCAGGGCGCAGGCAAAGGACGTTTATCACGCGGCTGGATTTCCCCCTATGCGAAGGGCATCTGGTTTTCCGTGGTGCTGAAGCCGCCGTTCCTGCCGCAGGAGGCTTCCAAATGTACGCTTTTGGCAGCAGTTGCCGTAGTAAAGGCTATCAACAAGATTGCCGGCGTTCATGCCGCTATTAAATGGCCTAATGATATTCTTTTGCTGGGACGCAAGCTTGTAGGCATCCTGACGGAGATGAATGCCGAATTCGGTCATATCAATTATGTTGTTATCGGCACCGGCATCAACACTAACGCTTCTCCCGAAGATTATCCCGAAGAAGTACGCGACCTGGCTGTTTCCGTGGCTGATGCCGCAACGGAGCCTTTTACCAGAGTAGAGCTTTTGTGCGATATCCTCAAGAATATGGAGGACCTGTATGAAACTGCGGTACAGGAGGGCTTTGACCCCGTGTTTGACGAATGGCGCCGTTATTCCTGCACCTTAGGTCAGGAGGTAAAGGTTATTGCCCCTGATATGACTTATTTCGGTACGGCCGAGGATATTGATGAAGAAGGCCTGCTGATTGTACGCCGCGAGGACGGCAGCAAAGAAAAGGTTGTTGCCGGTGATGTTTCTATCCGTCCGGCGAAGGCTAAGGGGAATGAGTACGCGTAAAACGGTAAGCGTTAAATAGCTACAATTTCTTCTTGCAATATTTCCGCTTTGTGGTAAAATAAAAAAGGCTTTTATGCCGTATTTTGCGAATGGAACGCAGATTTCCGAGGAGGATCTTAGAATGTTACTTGTTGTGGATGTAGGAAATACAAACATCGTAGCCGGTGTTTTCGAGGATAAGACTTTAAAGGTACACTGGCGCTTTTCTACAGACCGTTCTAAAACTGCAGATGAATTTGGTATTATGCTGCGCAGCATGTTTGCTTATAGTGATGTGGAAATGGATAAGATTTCTTCCGTCATTATTTCCAGTGTTGTGCCTCCGGTGCTGATTCCCTTGTGCCATATGTGTGAGCGCTATTTCGGTATTAAACCGATGGTTGTAGGACCCGGCGTTAAAAACGGCATTTTCATTAAATACGATAATCCGAAAGAGGTTGGTGCAGACCGTATTGTCAACGCTGTGGCAGCCTTCCATAAATTCAGTCATCTGGGCAGACCGATGATTATCATTGATTTCGGTACTGCCAACACCTTCTGTGCTTTGCTGCCGACAGGTGAATACTTGGGCGGTGCTATTGCGCCCGGCATCGGCATTTCTACAGAAGCGCTCTTCCAGCGTGCTGCAAAGCTGCCGCGTATCGAGCTTGTTAAGCCTAAATCCGTAATCTGCCGCAATACTGTAAGCTCTATGCAGGCAGGTGCTATTTACGGCTTCGTAGGTCAGATGGAGGGCATTGTCAACCATATGAAGAAGGAACTCGGCGGTGATGCTTACGTTATTGCTACCGGTGGCTTTGCTAATACTATGGCTGCAGAATCTGATTGTATTGATGTTGTAGAACCTTTCTTGACTTTGGACGGTCTGCGCATTCTGTACGAAAAAAACGCTAAATAAGAGCAGGGATTTATTCCGTCGCTCGTGAGAAAAAAGTTGAAGCTGTCGTGAGTAGCGTTTTGCTGCGCGGCAGCTTTTTTCGATAGGAGTTATTTTTATGAATATTGGTAATATAGAGCTGTCTGCACCGTTGGCGCTGGCACCGATGGCAGGCATTACGGATTTACCGTTCCGCCTGATCTGCCGCCGTCTGGGCTGCGGCATGACCGTGTCGGAGATGGTGAGTGCCAAGGGCCTGCTATATAAAAACGTCAAGACTACCGAAATGCTGCGTATTGATGACGGCGAGCGTCCGACGGCCATCCAGCTGTTCGGCAGCGTGCCTGCGGAGCTGGCGGAGGCTGCACGCATGGTAGAGGCCAACGGTGCGGATATGATTGATTTTAATATGGGCTGCCCGGTGCCGAAGATTGTTAATAACGGTGAAGGCTCGGCGCTGATGAAGAATCCGCAGCTGGCGCATGATATTCTGGCGGCGATGGTGAAGGCCGTAAAGATTCCGGTGACGGTAAAGTTTCGCGCGGGCTGGGACGATAACAACCGCAACGCGGTGGAGATTGCGCGTGCCGTGGAGGCAGCCGGCGTGAGCGCTGTTGCCGTACACGGACGTACTCGTCAGCAGTTTTACGAGGGCAAGGCTGATTGGAGCATTATCGCCGACGTAAAGCAGGCAGTAAAAGTGCCTGTGTTTGGCAACGGCGATATTTTTACGGTGGCGGACGGATTGCGGATGCTGGAGCAGACAGGCTGCGACGGCCTGATGATCGGACGTGGCGCTGACGGCAACCCGTGGCTGTTTACCGCACTGGCGGCAGCACTGCGCGGCGAGCAGTTGCCGCAGCCGCCTTCTCTGAAGGAGCGTTTGGCGCAGGCGGCGGAGCATCTGGAAATGCTCATTGCTTATAAGAACGAAGTTGTTGCGGTCAAGGAGATGCGCCGCCATATTTCTGCTTATCTTAAAGGCATGCCGCATGCAGCGGAATTCAGAGGACGCTTCCATAAGGTTGATACGCAGGAGCAGTTTTCGGAGCTGCTGGCAGAATACAGCGAATGCGCGCATCGCTATTATGAAACAGAAAAACATTTTGCATCTGGCATTGTCTAAGACGCGCAAATATGTTAAAATAATAATTTGTAAAAGAAGCATTTAGGGAGTTAAAAACATGGAAGCAGCTAACAACGCAAAACATGTAGTAAGTATCAGTCTGGGGTCATCAAAACGTGACGCCGGCGCCATATTGGAACTGGGAGGACGCAAAATCAGCATCGAACGCCGGGGAACCGACGGCGATTTTGACAGAGCACGTCAGCTCCTGGAGCAATGGGACGGCAAAGCTGATGCCATCGGTCTGGGTGGTACGGATTTATATGTTTATGCAGGCAAAAAGCGTTATACCTTCCGTGAATCGGCTCATCTGATTGCTAATGTAAAAAAGACACCGGTTTTAGATGGCAGCGGCCTGAAAAATTCGCTGGAGCGTAAGCTGATTGAATCACTTGCGGCCGGGAGCAAGGTGCCGATAAAGGGCAGCAAGGTGCTGATGGTCTGCGGCGTGGACCGCTTCGGTATGGCGGAGGCCTTGCTGGAGGCAGGTGCTGAGGTAACCTTCGGTGACCTTATTTTCGGTCTGAATGTCAATAAGCCGTTATATTCGCTGAAGGCGCTTGCATGGTGGGCGGCGCTGCTGGCACCGCTTGTTACCAAACTGCCGGTAAGCTGGTTTTACCCCATGGGCAAGGATCAGGAATTGCGGGTAGTGCGTCATCCGGAATATTTTCTGGAGAATGATATCATTGCCGGTGATTTTCACTATATAAAAAAGTTTATGCCGGATAAGCTGCCGGGAAAAACTATTATTACTAATACAGTTACTGCTGCTGATAGAGTGATGCTGCAGGAGGCGGGAATCAAAATGCTGATTACGACAACTCCCTGTATTCAAGGACGCAGCTTCGGCACCAATGTTATGGAGGCCATGCTGGTTGCATTGCACGGCGGTAAAGAACCGCTCACGGCGGATGAATATCTGAAGCTTTTAGAGCATTATCATATAGAATCTTCTGTTGAGTACTTTGGTACGAAGGAGTAGTTTGTTTTTATGGAAAAATTTGCTTTTATTCTACATCCATTATCCCTGCAGGATATGGAACACTTATCACCCTTGATGAGGTATATTCCCAACCCGATAATCGAAGCCTGTCTGAAAATGAAGAAGCCGTTCAAGGTTTCGCATATTACCGGCATCAAGAGTCCTTATGCCGAAGCCGAAGGCTGGTTTATCGGCTGTCCGCTGACTGCTAAGCAGATGGTGGAGCTGCCTGAGGAATTTGTTATGGACAGAATTATTGAGTCCGGCAAGGTTGCTCAGGAGCTGGGAGCCAAGATTGTCGGCCTGGGAGCTTTCACTTCTATTGTCGGTGATGCAGGCATTACCGTAGCGAAAAATCTGGATATAGCAGTTACCAGCGGCAACAGCTATACCGTTGCTACCGCTATTCAGGGAACTAAGCAGGCTGCCCGAATGATGGGTAAGGATTTGAAGGAATGCCGTGCTGTCGTAGTCGGTGCCACCGGCTCTATCGGTGCTGCTTCCGTACGTCTTTTGGCAAAAGAGGTTAAGCATATTACGCTTGTTGCCCGTCACATGGGACCGCTGGAGGAGCTGGCGCAGGAGCTTATCGAGCAGAATCATTGCGAGGTTGCCGTAAGCCAGGATATTCGCACCTCTCTGCAGGAGGCTGACATTGTTATTACCGTAACCAGTGCGCTTGACTTCTTGATTGAGCCGGGCGATTTGAAGCCGGGTGCCGTAGTATGCGATGTTGCGCGTCCGCGTAACGTATCGCGTGATGTATCACTGAAGCGTAACGATGTGCTGGTAATCGAAGGCGGCGTTATTAACGTGCCTGGTGACGTAGATTTTCATTTTAACTTCGGCTTCCCGCCGCACACATCCTATGCATGCATGGCAGAAACCATGATTCTGGCACTGGATGGCCGTTATGAAAACTTCTCCCTGGGCAGATCTCTGGATATCAACAAGATTAATCTTATTTCTCAGCTGGCGGATAAGCATAATTTCAAGATGGCGGGCTTCCGTAATTTTGAACGTGCTGTTTCCACCCAGCATATCGAGGAAGTCAAGCATAACGCTCAGCATGCTCTGGCAGTGCATGGCTGCTGATATTGACAAGTAAATCCGGCAACATATATAATCAATATATGCGTGTAAGTAATTTTTTATATAAATAATGATAAAGGAGCAGGAACATGGCAAGCAAGGAAACTATTTTAACAGCTGATGGCTTAAAAAAATTACAAGAAGAATTAGCTCAACGTAAGGGCGAAATCCGCGAAGAAATCGTTGAACGTCTGAAAGAAGCAAGAGCACAGGGCGACTTGAGCGAGAACTCCGAGTACGATCAGGCCAAGGAAGACCAAGGTAAAAACGAAGGCCGTATTCTGGAGCTGGAGCAGATGATTAAAACTGCTACCATTATCGATGACAGTGCCAGCAAAGCAGCAGGCATTGTATCTCTTGGTTCTACCGTGCTGCTGAAGGACGTAGAAACCGGCGATGAAGAAACCTATACCATCGTTGGTACTACCGAAGCAGATCCGTTCGAAAACCGTATTTCCAACGAATCTCCTGTAGGCGCAGCAATTCTGGGCCGTAAGGTGCATGACGTTGTTATTACTAAAACCCCTGTAGGTGAATTGTCCTACGAAATCGTGGAAATTAAATAATAAGGAGAAGGGCGACAATGGCAGAGGTAAAGAATAAACCTAATACAGAAGAAGCTGCAGTGCTCACCGAAAACGAAATCAACGAGCAAATGCAGGTCCGCATTGACAAGATGCATAAAATTGAGGAACATGGCTGGAAGCCTTTCGGCTATCGCTTCCTGTACACTCATCGTGCGGCAGATATCGCTGCGCAGTTCGATGAGCTGTCCGAAAAAGAAACTGAAGTAAAAATGGCTGGCCGTATTATGGCTATCCGCGGCCACGGCAAAACCTGCTTCATGGATATGCAGGATAAGACCGGCCGTATCCAGGTATATGTACGTAAAGACGTTCTCGGCGAAGAAAACTATGCGCTGATTAAGCTGATGGATATCGGTGATACCGTAGGCATTACCGGTACTGCTTTCCGCACCCATATGGGCGAGCTGTCTATTAAAGCAAATTCCGTAGAAATGCTGTCCAAATCCCTGCGTCCGCTGCCGGAAAAATGGCATGGTCTGAAGGATGTTGAAACCCGTTACCGTCAACGCTATGTTGATCTGATCGTTAATCCGGAAGTACGTGATACCTTTGTAAAACGCAGCCAGATTATCAGAAGCGTACGCGAGGTTCTCGACAGCCATGATTTTCTGGAGGTAGAAACTCCTATTCTCAACACCATCGCAGGTGGTGCTGCCGCACGTCCGTTTATCAGCTATCATAACGCTCTGGATATGCAGGTATATATGCGTATTGCACCTGAACTGTACCTCAAACGCCTTATCGTAGGCGGTATGGATCGCGTATATGAAATGGGCCGCGTATTCCGTAACGAGGGTATCGACAACCGTCATAACCCGGAATTCACCAGCGTTGAGATTTATCAGGCTTTTGCTGATTATCGCGATATGATGGACCTGACAGAAGAGGTTGTTGTTAAGACTGCTGAGAAGGTTCTGGGCACTACCACTATCAATTATGAAGGCACTACTATCGAACTGGCTTCTCCCTGGAAGCGTATGAGCATGATTGAAGCCGTAAAAGAATATTCCGGCAAGGATTTCACCAATGTAACCGATCTGGAAGAAGCACGCGCTATCGCTAAAGAGCTGAATGTGGCTGTTGAGCCTTCCTTTGGCATTGGCAAAATTATTAATGCCTGCTTCGAAGAATATGTTGAAGATAAGCTGATTCAGCCTACCTTTATTACCGGTCATCCGAAAGAAATTTCCCCGTTGGCCAAGAGCAACCCGGAGAACCCTGAAATCACCGATCGTTTCGAGGCTTATATCTATGGCCGCGAAATCTGCAACGGCTTTACCGAATTGAACGATCCTATCGACCAGAAGGAGCGTTTCTTAAAGCAGGTTGAAGAACGCGCTAACGGCGATGAAGAAGCAAATATGATGGACGAGGACTTTGTCAACGCCCTGGAATACGGCCTGCCTCCGACAGGTGGTTTAGGCATTGGTATCGACCGTCTGGTAATGTTCCTGACCAACAGCTCTACCATTCGTGACGTACTGTTCTTCCCGACCATGAAACCGTTGGGCAAGGCTGTAAGCGAGAAGCCTGACTTTATGCAGGCTCCTGCTGTTGCTGCACCCGTAGAAGAGGCTAAGGAGGAAACTATCGATTTCTCTAAGGTTGTTATTGAGCCTGCATATGAAGAATATGTTGATTTTGACACCTTCTGCAAGTCTGATATCCGTGTAGTTAAGGTTAAAGAATGTACCGCTGTACCCAAGAGCAAAAAGCTGCTGAAATTTGTTCTGGATGACGGTACCGGTACCGATCGTGTAATTTTGAGCGGTATCCATGCATTCTATGAGCCTGAAGAGCTGGTAGGCAAGACTTTGGTTGCTATTGTTAACCTGCCGCCACGCAAAATGATGGGTATTGATTCCTGTGGTATGCTGCTGTCTGCTATCCATGAAGAGGAAGGCGCAGAGAAGCTGAACCTTATTATGGTAGATAACCGTATCCCGGCCGGTGCACGTCTGCACTAAAACTAAAAATTATTCTGGCGCTATGCGAAAGCATAGCGCCTTTTTATCTTCTATAATAGATACAAAACTGCGCTGGCAATAAGTTTTTGATATTACGTCCTGTTTATGATGATGGTTTCAGGGAGTGTTTTTCGGTATAATTGCAGATACTGCGAAAAGTTTTCCTGGGAATCTCAGAGAAAAACAAGCAAAAATTTAAGAAAAATTTCGCGAAAAAGAGAAAAATTTTACTGATTTTCGGCGGTTTTTATGGAAAAAACAGCTGAAAATGCTACTTTTTTTGAGATTTTTTGAAGAATTTTTAATGCCGATAAAGGCGATAATCAAGCATGTTTCTTTTTCCACGAATCCTAGTGTTTCACGAAAAAATCTTAAAAAAGTGCCGAAAAAAGTGTTGACATAACCTAGGTCACATGGTATTATATACAAGTCGACGCGATACGGCA
>ENA-ORPK01000774-ORPK01000774.1-human-gut-metagenome-genome-assembly--contig:-NODE-774-length-28220-cov-4.921818_pt1 | contig 28220 bp, 25 predicted proteins | sample MGYA00242139_ERZ509068 | MGnify/ENA primary metagenome ERZ509068 (study PRJEB26280, sample SAMEA2338687) | human gut metagenome | biome: human gut; feature: human-associated habitat; material: faeces... | reverse complement strand
GGTTTGATTGTATGAAGTGACTAAAACATTGACTTCTTTTTCTAACGATGCAATCTTGTCATTAAAATAATATTTGCCTTCAATTTTATTGATTTTGGCATCAATCTTATTGATCTTAGATAATAAAGCAAGTCTCTTCTTATGGAATTCTTTCCTATATTCGATAGTCCTTATATATACATATTTATAATAACGTTTATCGATAATTCTTTCTTTTTCGCTTAAAGAAGTATCCTTATCCGCTACTTCTTCCATAGCTTTTAAGACAGGGAGATATCTATATTTAAGTTCTTTATTAGATACGCTATAGAACTCACTAGAAGTGATATCTTCATCGATTTGGTCTGAATATGGCTTAGAAGTATTCGCCCTTCTTGCAAAATCCTCAAAATGGGCAATTCTATAATTTTTATAACCTGAATCAATTGATTTCTTCCAGATGACAAAGAACAAGAAAATCGATAATATCCATAAAATGGCGTAAACAAGAATTAAAACCGAATTGGAAGCTGGTACATGTTCGCAAAGTTCATCTCCTAAATCAGGATCAAAGGTGCAGTTTCCTTCATAGGATTTCTTTACGTCGCCTAGTGAACCAAGCAGTCTAATGGAACCAACTCCACTAAAGAAAAACAAAAATAAATAGCCTATTTCAAAAACTAACATCAATAAGCCATTTACATATCTTCTATTAGCAATGTTACTTACACCAAAGAAAAGAAAGGATAGCCTTCCCCAAATGTCATTAAATACGAATTTGTGATAAAGATCTTTGAATATCTTTCCAATCCCTAATATTCCCTTATAAATTCCAAGTCCGACGACTTTGAAAAAGTTAAATAAGGATTTAAAGACATCGATTATAAAACTAAAAACAAAGGCGAAAATTGCCTTAAAGAACTTTCCAATAGTAGATAGGATCCACATATAAGCTGGGAGTTTATCAACCTTTTTTGATAGGTTTGATTCTTCGCTTAACTCAAGTCCTACACTAGAATCTTGCTCTTCCATATGATTATTCTCCTTAATAATCCTTTCACCATCGCCCTCTTCCAAAGTAATGGTGAAGAGACTAAACACTAAAGAGGGTGAGGTTGTTCACCCCACCCTTTAGTTAATTTAAATTTATTATGCTACTTGACGTAGTGGATTGAGTTGGTCTGTAAGGAATTGCTTCCATTCAGCTTCAGAGGTAAGTGGGGTTGTTGTTTTATCAGCAGTTACGTAACCCTTCATCATAACATCGCCAATGGCTTTACCAACATCCCAATATCTACCTTCGGCAGCTCTAGATTGAATAGCAGAATACTTAGCTTGTTCAATAAAGGCTGGTCCGCCGATAGTTTGAGCTTCGGTATAGGCTGGATCTTGCAAGGCTTCCTTGTTGCATGGGAAGGAAGTTCTTAATTGATAACGGACGATTTGGGCTTCTTTTGTAGTTAGAAGTTTGGCTAATTTATGAGCAGTCTTTTGTTCTTCAGTCTTAGCGAAAGCATTAACGCCATATAGCTTGGTTCCAGAGAATGAACCTAATTGATGTCCATCAAGAGTTGGAAGCTTGCAGGCCTTTAACTGGCCAAGTTTGGCATCCAAGGACTTTTCGTTCCAGGTACCAGTGACAACAGCAGCTAATTCGCCATTAGTTGCGGTAGTTCCGATAACAGCATCATCACCATTCAAGAAGGTATTCTTCTTTCCTTCGACTTTAGATTCAGCGTTATATTGGACAAATAGATCAGAAGCGGCTTTTGCCATCTTAGCACCAGCATCGCTATCCCAGGTGACATTATATTTTACGCCATTGGTTCCATCTTCTTTCTTGACGGTTTCATACTTTAAGGAATCTGTTCCGCAGACGCCTTGAGCAAGGAAGAATGAAGCGGCATACCAACCATCTGGAACATTCATGTAAACCTTTTTGCCTTTTTCGGCAGCCTTGGCCAATAGTCCTTCAAAGGTCTTGACATCTTCATCACCTAAAACTTTTCCATCATAATAGACGAAGTATCCGTTATCGGTAGAGATAGGATAGGCATAGGTACCCTTTACGCCATCAACAGTATATGAAGCAGATTCGATAGAGTTTTCAGTATCGTAAGCAGTGACGGCTTCAAGATTCTTTCCGCCTAATTTTCTAACAACGTTCTTATTAACTAGATTTCCAAGATGGTCATCAGCAAAAGCAAATAAAGAAGCATAGTTAGTGACGGTTGGGTCAGTAGCTAGAGTAGTTCCACCATCAGCTTCAGAGCAGACATTGAAAGAATATTTGATTATATCGTTTGGATTTTCTTGATTATGCTTATCAACAATAGCCTTAACGACTTGTTCTTCTTCAGCTGGTCCCCAAACAACAATTTTGGCGTTTTCAGTAACGGTAGTCCCAGAGTTATTACCGCCACCGCAGCTAGCAACAGTAAACATAGCAGCTGCTAATACAAATAATGATTTTTTCATGTTAAATTAACTCTCCTAATAAATTAAGCATGTAGCTTAATAGCCATACTTCCTGCATATGTGGCAGTATCAGAAACCCATAATGGATGGTAGAAGAAATCATAGGTTCCGGCAACTTTTACCTTGCAGTTTCCGTCTGCGTCTTCAATGTTTGCATAAGCAGGTGATTTGCTATCCATTCCAGAATAGCCGAAGTCTCCACCCCAGTTGTCGTTGAAGACAAATTTGAATTGATCGTCAACGGCCAAAGTAATGTTTTCGAGTTTCCATTCAGTCTTGTTAACTCTAGAAAAGTGAAGTTCAGCAATGTCTTTGCATTCAGTTGGCTTCCAGTCATGTCCTTGTGTAAAGGCACCAGCACCAGTGATTGCAAGATTGTACATGGTTTCTTCAATTTCGGATGTTACTTGAGGATAATCTTCTTCGTCTTCAGTTTCAGCTGGAGTTGAAGTTGGTTCACCACAAGCAAGTAGGCCTAAGGACATTAAGCAGAGTAGTCCGCAGCCAATTTTTTTGTTAATCATTAATTACTTACTCCTTTCCAAAAATTAGTTTGGTGAAAGGGCTTTCAATATATGAATTTCGCTAAACACTAGTCGAGCAAACACGCCCAAATCAACCTAGTAACTTTTGATCAACATGCGAATATTTTAATAACATATTTAATTATTGTAAAGGCTTACATTATTGAAATTTTGCAAAATTTACATTTTTCCAATCATTAATTTTGCAATAGAGCCAAAAGTCCCATTCTATCGAATGTTTTTTTATTTCGGTAAATAGATAAAAATTTAAAAATGTTGCTAAAAGTTGCTTAAAATTTTAAATTCTTGCCTATTTTAATCTTTGCAATCCATTTAATTTGACCGAAAATCACTAGCATACATACGCACGCGCGTTCTATATATATGTATATAAGATCCAGGTAAAATAAAAAGCCTCCCGAAGGAGACCTAAACATCTAAACTAAATTAGTTAGCAGCTTCGACTGGATAGACAGAAACTTTCTTTCCAGAGCGTCCAACACGTTCGAATTTGACAATGCCAGAGACAGTGGTAAACAAGGTATCGTCTCCACCCATCTTAACATTGGTTCCAGCGTGCATCTTGGTTCCTCTTTGACGGTATAGAATTGAACCAGCGGTAACGAATTCTCCATCAGAGGCCTTGGCGCCTAATCTACGTCCAGCAGAATCACGGCCGTTCTTAGTTGAACCAACACCCTTCTTGGAAGCGAAGAGTTGAAGATCAAGAATGAATTTCATAAGTTTACTTCCTTTCTTTGATTGAGATGTACCCTTTGTAGGATACTTCTATAGTTTTAAGTTGCAATATCATGATTTCTAGAACCGTTAAGTCATGTTCACTTGGCTTATCGATAACTTCTACCGATACATCACCAGGTTCCACTTCTATTTCAAATTTGGAATCATCTTCGATAGCATTAAGGGCACCAATGGTAACAGCAGATACACCAGCACAGACTAGATCTTTGCCGTATTCTCCCGAATTTGCATGCCCTTTAATTTTCAAGGAAGAGAGATTGTTATTTGAATAAACGATTTCTACTTTGATCATGATTAGGCGTTGATAGCTTTGACAACTAAGCAAGTATAAGGTTGCCTATGGCCAATTTTCTTTCTTTCATTGGCTTTGGCTTTGTACTTGTAGACAACAACTTTCTTGGATAGGCCTTGCTTCTCGACTTTGCATTCGACGGAAGCTCCTTCAACATATGGTGAGCCAACTTTTGTAGTTTCTCCACCAAGAAGAAGAACCTTATCAAGAGTTACTTCTTTTCCAGCTTCGACGTCGAGCTTTTCGACGTAAATCTTATCGCCAACAGCGACTTTGACTTGCTTTCCACCGGTTTCGATGATTGCGTACATGTCTTTTCCTCCTGTATTTGATGCTTTATTGAAGACTCGCTATCGAGGTAGATTTCTCTTTTTTAACCTTTTCTATGCGGTTGCGGCCCAAAAGCAAAAGGCGACAACGCAAATACTATACACACTTACTTCCCATAAGGGAAGAGGAATTTTGTTGTTTTGCTTGCTAACCAATCATAAAAGGAAATAAATTAATATATCTAGAGCAATCTCTCCTTCTTGAATGAATACATATTTTCCTTAGTGAGTATTATTGAATCAAAGAATTCTATATCAAACTGGGCAAACTTATCTTTTAATAGAAGACTAGTATTTACATCTTCTTTTGATGGATATGGAAATTTAGAAAGATGAGTATGTACCAAGCATACTTTCTTGCCATCGCATCTTAAAGCAATCTTAGTCAAGGAATTAATATCGATATCAATCTTATCAAATCTAAAAGAAGAGAATGAATAATCCCTAATTAAAGCCTTAGAAGAATCTAGGCACAATAAGTGAAATTCCTCTACATATATATTTCCTTTTATACGTTTTAATACATCTTCGTAACTATATTCTGGACTCTTTTTTAGTTCGATTCTCCTAGCCAATTCAAAACTAGCTAGCAAGGTTAACGATCTAGCCTTTCCTAGCCCTTTAAAAGAAGTAAGTTCCTGGTAAGAAATATTCTTTAATTTATCTAGATTTGGATATTGGAAAAATAACTTCGAGGCAATCTCTAAAGAAGATTCCCCTTTATGCCCAGTCGATATTAATAAGGCTAGAAGTTCAGAATCAGTCAAGGAAGATATCCCATTTTGCATTGCCTTCTCCCTAGGCTTATCTTCATTATTCAAATTAGCAATCTTCATTTGCTAGTCCATTCGAATTTATATCCGCCAGGAAGAGAAATCTTTCCTCCATTTGATACAAATAACCTATAGGCAACAATAGATAAAATAACAGTAGTAAAGACTACAAATACAGTAGCTAGGGTCAATGCTTCCCCTACCCTAGTATTATTTAGTTCTTCTTCGCTGCATCTAATTTCGTTCATAATTAAAAAACCTCCTTACTATTAAGTAGGAGGTAAGGAGGCTATTTGGCTACAATTATTTTAGAGATTCTAATCTAGATTTATTTGCAGCTAGTTTCTTCTTGTTGGTCTCTAGCTTCTCTTTTTCTAGATTTATCTTCTCTTTTGGGGCTTTTGCCATGAAATTAGGATTAGATAACATATTTTCGCCCCTGCTAACTTCTTTTTCTAGGAAAGCAATTTCCTTATTTAGGATAGCAATCAATTCTTCTTTATCTAAAGATTGCTCCAAGGCAAGGTTATAGTCACCATAGGCAAAGCTAGGCAAAGAAGCATCTAGAGTAGATACGAATTCAACCTTGCTAGCAAAGGTAAACCTTTCAAGGTAATTCTCTATTCCCTTAAATGGGGATTTAGGGGAGATATAGATATCCATTTTGGCATTCGGGGCAATTTTGGAGGCAGATTTATATCCTCTAATATCAGAAATCATCTTCTTTAATAATTCGCCTTTTTTCTCAAATGAAGGAGATATATATATCTTATCAAACTTAGGATAGCTTTCCTCCATAATGGAAACTTTGTGGTTAGGCAAGGATAGATACATCTCTTCAGCAATAAATGGGGTATATGGATAAATCATCAATATGATTGAACGTATTACTTCATATAAGACATTCTTTGTATTTTCCTTTTCCTTTTCATCTAGCAATGTAATCTTTGACATCTCTAGATAGAAGGAGCAAAAATCATCATAGACGAAGCTATATAAAATAGAGCTAGCCGCACCGAATTCATATTTTTCCATCTTGGATTGGACGTTCTTGATTGTCTTATTTAACCTAGAAAGGATATATCTATCTAAGGTAGATAAGTATTTCTTATCAATTTTAGAAGGAATGAAATCTTCCCCTAGATTCATCTCGACATACCTAGTCGCATTCCAAATCTTATTTAGATAATTCTGGCTGGACTTAAGTTTTTCATCGCTATAACGCATATCTTGCCCTGGGGTAGAATTGGTCGTGATGAAATAACGTAAGGCATCGACTCCATATTGGTCGATTACATCGATTGGATCAATCCCGTTTCCAAGCGATTTTGACATCTTTCTTCCTAATTCATCCCTGATTAAGCCATGTATTACAACATCCTTAAATGGAATTTGGTTAGTAAAATGAAGTGACTGGAATACCATTCTAGATACCCAGAAGAAGATAATATCATAGCCAGTTACTAATACTGAAGTTGGGAAATATCTTTCAAAATCGCTAGTCTTCTCTGGCCAACCCAAAGTAGCAAAAGGCCAAAGCCCAGAAGAGAACCAAGTATCAAGGACATCTTCATCCTGGACGTATTCATTCATGTCTGGCTCGGTCTCGCTTACAAGAATCGAACCATCTTTTTTAGAATAATAGGCAGGAATACGATGTCCCCACCATAATTGACGTGAAACACACCAATCATCGCAATTAGACATCCATCTAGTAAGGACTTTCTCAAATCTTCTAGGAATGAAATTAATCTTATCTTTGGAATTCATCATTTCGATAACTTTATCCGCAAGAGGCTTCATCTTTACAAACCATTGTTTTGATAACATTGGTTCGACAACTACTCCACTTCTTTCGGAATGACCGACGCTATGGACGAATTTTTCTATTTTTTGTAGATGTCCGTTTTCCTTTATATCATTAACCAAGGCTTTACGGCATTCATATCTATCTAAACCAGCATATTTACTAGCATTCTCATTCATCCTTGCTGATTCATCAAGGACCTTAACAATCTTTAGATTATATTTCTTTGCTAATTTATAGTCATTTGGGTCATGGGCCGGGGTAGCTTTCATCGCACCTGTCCCAAAAGATAAGTCAACATAGCTATCGCCCATGATAGGGAGAGCTTCCCCATTAGCAGGATTAATGCACTTCTTGCCGATTAAATGCTTATATCTTTCGTCTTTTGGATTAACAAATATGGCTTGGTCGCCAAACATTGTTTCAGGTCTAGTAGTTGCGACTACTAACTTTTCATCACTATCAACCACATCATAATAGAAATAATAGAATTCGCCTTCATCATCCTGGTGGATTACTTCTATATTAGATAAAGCAGTATGTAATTCTGGATCCCAGTTAATAATCCTTTCACCTTGATAGATAAGCCCCTCATTATATAAAGTGACAAAGACATGTCTAACAGCCTTTGAAAGTCCTTCATCAAGGGTAAATCTTTCGTGGTTATAATCAACGGAAAGTCCGATTTTAGCCCACTGTTTATGGATTGTAGCTGCATATTCATCTTTCCATTTGTAGGTAGTCTCGACAAATTTCTCTCTACCTAAGTCAAATCTAGAAATTCCAGATTCCCTTAACTTAGCCTCAACCTTGGCTTGGGTAGCAATGCCAGCATGGTCAACTCCAGGTACCCAAAGGACATCAAATCCCATCATTCGCTTATACCTAGCAATGATGTCATCAGGAATTGTATCCATTACATGTCCTAGATGTAATTTACCTGTGACATTTGGGGGTGGTATAACTAATGAGAATGGTTGTTTAGTTTTGTCTCCGCAAGAAAAATATCCCTTATCCTTCCAGGATTCATATTTCCCTTCTTCAACTTTTTTAGGCTCGTAATGGGTGTCTAACATAGATTTCCTCCAAATAAAAAGTCCCTTGTTTTGGGACGAATTATCGCGGTACCACCCAAATTCAAGATAGAATATCTATCTAGCTCTCTTTTTCTTTTTCTAAAAAAGATAAATAGCCTCCGTAGCTGACTCATTACTTCTTTCTAGCCTACTTTCACCTAACTAGGCTCTCTATTTAGAAAGATAGGTAAATCCCTTCTACATCCTTGACGTCAATATTATGGAATTTATTAAACTTTATAACAAGAAGAAAATAAAAAAGTTCACCAAGCAGGTGAACAATTTTATTTAGAAATTAAGGAAGCGATGCTAGCTCTAATCTTTGTTAATGATTTTGAGGTTAGATCTGAGAACAATGGTTCATTTAACCCAACCCTAATAGCTTCCATCTTGGCTTTATGAAGGCTAGATTGGTTTAAGGTATCGGCTTTAGTAATGATAGTAACGATATCATGGCCTGAATTCTCTAGATACCTAATAAAGGCAATATCATCTTCTCCTAAAGTTCTTCTTAGATCCAAAAGCAAGATAATGCCCTTGCAATTAGAATGATCTAAGAAAGATTCGACCATTGAGGAGAATTGGATTGTATCTTTGGTTGCATATCCAGTTGAACCATATCCAGGAGAATCGACTAGATAGAATTTATTGTCAATTAGAAAATAATTCAATAATTTAGTCTTTCCTGCCTTTTTGCTAGAGAAGGCTATTTTTTGGCCAACCAAGGCATTTATTAGACTGGATTTGCCTACATTAGACCTACCTAGTATCAATAGACTTGGGATGTTATCTTTTGGGGAAGAAGAAACATCAACACAGGAAGTAACAAATTTTACTTTCTTGAAATCAACCATAATTACTTGCTTACAAATATCCTAGACAAGGCATCATCGACGCATTTCATATAGGTAATCTTCAAGACTTTCTTAACTTCTTCAGGAAGTTCCTCAACATCTTTCTTATTATCTATAGGAACAATGATTTCCTTGATTCCGCTTCTAGCAGCAGCCAAAGATTTTTCTCTTAATCCCCCGATAGGAAGGGCTTTTCCCCTTAAAGTAACTTCTCCAGTCATGGCGACATTTGGAGAAACTTCTTTATGGGTCAAGCAAGAAATAATCGCACAGGTAATGGCAACCCCAGCACTAGGACCATCCTTAGGGACGGCTCCTTCAGGAACGTGGATATGGATGTCATTGGACTGGAATATCTCATCGTCGATGTTATATTTTTTCGAATTGGCACGGACATAATCTAGCGCGATAGTCGCACTTTCTTTCATGACGTCCCCTAATTTACCAGTCAAAACCAAACCGCCCTTGCCTTTAAAATAGGTAACTTCAATTGGAAGGATATCCCCTCCAAATTCAGTATAGGCAAGTCCAGTTACAACACCAACTTGAGGTTCTTTTTCCTTTTTAGTACCTTCAAAAAGCTCGACGCCAAGGTATTTATGTATCTTGTCGTTATCGATTTTAATAGGTCTAGAGACATCTTTATCGGTAAGAATCTCGACTACAGCCTTACGGCAAAGGGAAGAAATTAGCCTTTCAAGCTGTCTAACCCCTGCTTCCATTGAATAATGTTCAATCAAAGTCTTGATCGAGCCTTCTTCAAATTCGATGTCAGATTCCTTTAATCCTGCTAACTTTATTTGTTTTGGGATAAGGAAGCCATTAGCAATCTGAATTTTCTCTAGCTCTGTATAGGAAGGGACTTCGATTAATTCAAGCCTATCCCTAAGTGGAGCTGGAACATTTTCGATATAGTTAGCCGTGCAGATAAACAATACATTGCTTAAATCATAAGGCTCTTCAATATAATTGTCGTTAAAGGCAAAATTTTGTTCTGGGTCAAGGACTTCTAGAAGAGCGCTGCTAGGATCGCCTTTATAATTTGATCCACCTACTTTATCAATTTCATCTAGAAGGAAAACTGGATTAGTCGTGCCAGATTTAATCATCCCATGGATAATTCTTCCTGGCATTGAACCAACATAAGTCCTTCTATGACCCCTTATTTCGGCTTCATCAGAAATACCACCCAAGGCAGTCTTGAAGAATTTCCTTCCCAAGGCTTTAGCAATGCTTCTGCCTAGACTAGTCTTGCCACATCCTGGCGGACCATAGAAGCAAAGAATCGGGGCTTTTAGATTTCCAGTCATCTTCTTGACGGCTAGATATTCTATAATCCTCTTCTTTACTTTCTCTAATCCATAATGGTCTTCATCAAGAACTTCCTTGACATGAGTTAAATCCATGTCGTCCTCACTCTTTTCAAACCAAGGAACCGAGATAAGCGTCTCGATATAAGACATGATTAAAGATGATTCAAGAGAAGATTCAGGCATCATCTGGTAACGCTTCAATTCGTTTTTGATTTTGGCCTTAATGTTTTCTGGATATGGGTTCTTCTCTAATTTAGAAAGAATCTTATCCTCAAAACTAGTCCCATCTTCGTTATCGCCAAGTTCTTGCCTAATGGCCTTCATCTTTTCCCTAAGGAAATAATCCTTTTGGGTCTTTTCGGCACTGCGACGAACTTTATCATCAAGTTCTCTATCAACTTCTAAAGAAGTCTTCATGTCTATAAGGAAGCCTAATATTAATTTAAGTCTCTTGTCGACACTAGTTTCTTCTAATACCTTTTGCCTTTGCTTTATATCTAAAGGAAGGAAAGATGCCAATTGGTCAGCTAAAGTTGAAGGAGGTATACCCTTGCTAAAGCTAGATATAGTAGATCTAGGCATCGAACGGGTAATATTTGGGTTTGCACTGATGAAATCAACAATCTTCTTGACTGTCTCTATTTCATCATAGGCATTCTCATTTTCGTCTTCTAGGATATTTCCAGTTGCAAAATAGGCACCATCTTTAAGGAAAATAGAATCAATCCTAAATCTTTTTGAAGCAACAACTCTAATCTTGCTAACATTATCGACTTTAGAAGAAGTAATGATCTTGCATAAGGAGCCGACATCAAATATATCCTTAAATTCAGGATTATCTATTTTCTCTTCTTTTTGGGAGACAAGAATGATGTCTGAGGTATTCTTAGTCAAAGATTCATTAATCGAATTGATAGAAAATTCCCTTGATGCCTCGATATCCTCGCTCATCAAAGGGAATACAACTAATGCTCTGACAATAAGAAGAGGAAGGGTAATTGAGGAAGAGACTTTATCTAAAGTTTCATTTTCTGGCATAAGAGCCTCCTTTCTTATAGGGAACATCCCCTATTATATATTTATATAAGGTTATTTATTGTTTTCTAATACGAATTTCCTAACTTTACCGGATACGATATTTTCTCTAAATCCGCTTAAGTTATTGCCAAGGGCTTTCTTTAAGTCTTCGACACTCATCTTGTAAGTATCGGCCATCTTAGCTAATTCGACATCGAATTCGGCATCATCTAGGAGGAGATGTTCTTTAGCGGCAAGAGTATTCAATACGAGGTAGCCCTTGATATTCTTTAGGCTTTCCTTCTTCATTTCTTCCTTTAAGGCTTCTTCGGTTTTGCCGGTGATTTCCTTATATTGTTCGAAAGTAAGTCCGTTGCCTTCGACTTGCTTCTTTAGGTTTTCTAAGGAAGCATTGGCTTCGGCATCAATGATATTAGAAGCAACTTCGACAGTAGAATTGTCAACGATTTGGGCAAAGATATCGTTATAATACTTGTTTTCGATTTGGTTGACTTTTCTTTCTAATAGATTCTTCTTGGAGAATTCCTTTAATTCATCGACAGTCTTGACGTTTTCTAAGTTCAAGTCAGCGACAGTTTCATCATTCAATTCAGGGATGACTTTCTTCTTGACTTCGTGGACAAAGCATTTAAAGGTAGCTTTCTTTCCCGCTAATTCTTTGACATATTGAGTTGGGAAGGTAACTTCGACATCTTTGTTTTCGTTGGCCTTAACTCCGATTAAGGCATCTTCGAATCCAGGAACAAAGGAATTTGAACCTAATTCAAGAGAATAGTTGTCGGCTTTTCCACCTTCGAAAGCAACTCCATCGATAAATCCTTCGAAATCGATAACGACAGTGTCACCTTTTTCGGCAGCCTTATCAGTAACAACTAATTCAGCTAAGCCGTTTAGTCTAGATTCGATGTCTTTATTAACTTCTTCGTCAGTAACAGAGGCAACTTCTTTTTCGGCATGTAAGCCTGTATAAGCACCTAAAGTAACCTTTGGAGCAAGAGTGATGACAAACTTTAAGGTTAAATCGGTATCGCTAATCTTAGTGACATCGACATCTGGGCGATAGAATGGTTCGACCTTGTTTTCGGTAATGACTTCGGCATAGACAGTTGGAAGGATGTCATTGATAGCTTGATCAAGAACCTTGTTAGGATCGATATGGCTTTTTAGCATGGCTTCTGGAGCATGTCCTTTCCTAAAACCAGGAAGAGAGACATTGCTAGCAAGTTTGCTAAAGGCCTTCTTTTGAGCGGCGGTCCAGGTATCAGTTGGGACCTCAACGGTAATTTCGACTTTGCAATCGTCTAAATTTTTTAATGTATTTTTCATAAGTTTTCCTTTACAGCAAGAGATAATATACCCTATCTAAAGATAGAATTAAAAGAATTTGATAATTTTAAATTAAATTTATTTTTGATTTGGAATCATTTTTTCTAAATCAGAAGCTAATTTTTCTTCATTTTTATCAATATCCAAACCTAGGTATTTTTTGCCTAAAGATACAACTTGAAGGTATGTTTTTTCATAATCATTTATATAGTTTGGGAATAGATAATATGAATATGAGTTAAGTATAGATGTAGATATAGAAGAAAGTGAAATATCTGGTAATAAGGCTAATTTTTCTTTAACTATTTTATATTTTTCATCCATATTTGGAAGAGTCAAATAGGATGGATTAGTCCTTATTCCATCAAATTCTATATTTACATTTACCTTGAACAAAGTAAGTATCATCAAGGCTAATTTCCTTAAAGAAATATCTTTATTTGAAGAAATTATGGACAAACAAAAATCTTTATCTTTGCTTTCGATATTTTTTTCTTTAGAAATGCTAGAAAGATAAAAATAGATGGTTTCATTAGGAGAATCTAAGGACGGAACTCCCCCATCACTAGCTTCATTAATCTTCTTTTTATAGGAAGAAAGTATTTCTCTTTCTTCTTTTTCAATCTTGCTTTTATATTCCCTTAGGCATTCTTCCACTTCTTGAGAAACATAAAGATAAGTTTCATAGACATCTAATTTATTACGGGCATCGGCAAATTCTAGTTCTGCTAAAGATAATTCGATATCCATCTTTATTAAAGAAGCTGGTTTATATTCAAATAAAGCATCCCTATTTGCTTCTATTAAAGATGATGCTTCCTTGATATTAGATTTAGCAATCAAGGCGATTAATCTAAAATAAATTGATTCAACATCGGTTTTATTTTTAGTTAAATCTAATACTTCATCAAACTTGTTTTCTGTTAATAATTTTTCTTCCATGCGCATGAAGATATTTTACCACAAAGGTGATTTAAGGGTTGTATATAAGTTATAAACCTAAATCCTTTTTCAACTCTTCTACCGATGAACAAGATTTATCATTATCTTTTTCATTCATTGCACCTTTAGTCTTCTTGTTTGGATGATATTTACTTGTAACAGTCAAAGTTAAGCCTAATGGACTTAGATAATTTAAAAGAGTGCTTAATTGAACATCGGTTTCACCTTTTTCAATACGTGCAATCCCACTTTGAGGAATATCAATAAATGAGGATACTTGTTTTTGAGTTATCCTTTGATTTTTTCTAGCCTCTTTAGCTAACTTATATATATCCTTTATTATCTTTTCATTTTCCTTTTTCGAGTCATAAATTACGCCATATTTAAGGATTTCATCAATGGATAATGATACATCTTCCGTAAAAATAATATTCTTATGGAAACGATCAATCTCACCACAATAAAAAACATCGACATCATTTATGACAATAAATTCCGGCTTATCAGCAATAATCTTGTTGAAATCGATTCTCATTCTTTTTCCATTACTTAAAAGAGTCAAATAATTCAAACCAATCCCAGGTACTGCAGCTTTTATAGATAGTTCATTCTTTTTCATATCCATACCTCTTTTATAATATAACAAATTTAATATATTTTTTATATACCGAATTTGTTATATAAATATTGTTATAAATTCAATAGTAAAAAGACGGAATCAATCACTATTCCGCCTTCATTCTTCTTATGTTTTTCTTTATTAGCTTAATCCAAGTTGTCCTAGCATTTTGATTTAATGATGAACTTGATATTGTCTCAATCATTACTTCTTGCTTTGAATTAATAAAATTGATTATGTTATCTTTTGCTTTTGGATCAATATTAGAATTTTTGGCAAATTCATCAAAATCAATTCTTCTCAGATTATTCTTTCTTCCATTAAATCTCATACCTAGTTCATCTTGATCAAATGGAATTATTATTTTAGTTGGTAATAAATCATAGAAACTAGATAAAGATAGCCTTCCTTCTTCATCCATAATGAACGAGAAATTTTTTAGATGCATATCGCTATTACCGATAACAAAGCAAAAATATAAACACCTAAAGAGGTTCAATTTATCTAGATATGGATTAGAAGAATGCTTATCAATCAAAGACATACATTCTTCATAAGAAGACCTATATTTATCTTCTGTATAAGTAAGTGTTGCCTGGGCAAAATCTTCCATATGTATCTTATAATCACCATTTCTATCAATACGCTTGGTGATATATGCTAATTCATTATTGTCGTTAATAGGAATCAATGCATGGGGCACTACTTTTAAGCCACATTTGTTTGCTAGAAGCATGCCAATATGTTCAAATTCAGGTAATTGTTTATATTTAGATGATTGGGGTTTTAATATATATCCAGAAGGAAAGCCAATTATAGTCAATCTAGGTCTTCTTCTATTATCTAAATCTAGATGTAATGATAGTTTTTCTTGAACTCCAGTCATTGTAGTTTTGTTTTGGAGTTGAGTTAATGCTAACTTTTTAAGATCTTTATCATTAAGTTCTATACTTGGAAGTGAGTTCGTGCCAAAAAAATGCTTGATACAGCTTTTGTGCCATAAGCCTTCTTCGATTTCCTTGTTGCAACAAAGACAGTATTTCTTTTCCATTTTATTTCACTTCCTTAACTGAAACCGCCCCGATGCTATCTTCTCCTAAAAGAAGCAATAAGGACATCCTATCGTTAAGATTGACTTTCCAGTTATCTTCAACAACATTTAATAGCCACCCTTCTACGATTAATCCATCAAAGAAAGGAAATAATTTTTTTGATATAAAAGCTTCTTTTTGAAGAGGGAAATTAACTGATATAGGGTGTCCTTTTTCTATAAAATCGTTTGTATATTGGAATTCAAAATGATCATCAAAGTCAGTAAGAAAACCTGCTAATAAATCTTTAAAATAAACTTCTGCCCTTCTCATTTATCTATCCTTTCTACTTTTAAAGTTAGGTTGAATAACTTAAGTATCTTATTTAATGTCTTAACATTAGGAAATGATGTACCTTGCTCGATAGATCTAATAGTAGGCAAAGAAACTCCAGAAAGAATAGATAGTTCTTCTTGAGACATCTTTAGTTTCTTGCGTTCTTCTTTAATTATTCTAGAAAAATATAAATCATCCATATCTATATTATTCTAAAAACCAATCATAATTGCAAGTAAACTATATATAAAACTATATAATATACTAGTATCTATTAGATTTTATATACTTTTTTATATAATAAACCTAATACTTACAATATTAATTACCTATCGTATTTAATAATTCGATGTTGAATTAACTACCAGGTTTAGTTTCATGTTAATGGAATAAGCCCATGGCAACTAATGACTACCGCCTATAAGGAATTCTTTTTTCTTTAAGATTCGAAAACACGTATCGGTTACAATATGTGCATTTTATCGAGCTGTCTCCGCTGGAATATTGTGAAACCAATTACCCCTATAAAATATGGTCCCTAGTAATTAAGCGTGTAGTATGTTTATTTGTAAAAAAGTTTTTTATATTCGATTAACTTTCTTTTTAACATTGCCTTATCTATGAGTTTCGTTGTAAATTCCGCTACAGCGATAGGAGATAAATTTTTAGCCATAGCAAATTCAACATCAACGTCATCCTTTTCAGAGCATAAAATAATACCCACAGATGGATTTTCATTATCTTTCTTTTCTTGTCTATCCAATGCTTCGAGATAAAAACTCATTTTAGAAATATATTCTGGCTGAAAATCATCAATTTTTAATTCAAAAGCAACTAAACAAGAATAAGTTCTGTTATAAAATAGCAAGTCAATAAAATAATCGTGATTGCCAACTTGAACCCTATATTCCTTACCAACAAATGAAAAATCTTTACCAATTTCAAGAATGAAATCTTTCATATTATTGATTATGGAGTCGCGCAAATCCTTTTCTTTATAGTTATTTGGAAGATCGAGAAATTCTAATGAATAAATATCTAGGATTCTAGTGTTTGGATAATCCTCCTCACCAACGACCTTCTCATTGCTAATAGGTGCTTTCCCATTTGATAGTATATATCTTTCATAATAATGGCTTGATATCTGCCTTTTTAATTCTCTTTTTGAATAGTTATTTTTGATACAAAGTCTAATATAAAATTCTTTTTCTTCGATAGAAGACTTATGAGAAAAGATAACCAAATTATTAGTCCAACTAATTTGTGACACCAGTGGTGACACTATTTCATTATCTTTGTATGTTTCATAAAATTGCATCATCCTAAAAAGGCCACGTTTATCAAAACCTTTCAGTGTTGGATATGATTTTTTAATTCCTTCAGCAATAGTTTCAATTACTTTGGCTCCCCATTTTTCAGAAACAACTTTGCCTGATAAATATTCGCCGATTTCCCAATACATTGTAACTAATTCTTCATTGATTTTGCGATAAGCATTTTGGCGATGTTTACTAATAACTTCTAAAATCTCCGAAGTGAATTCTTTGTCAATCGAAGCTAATTTTTTACTTTTCATTTTTTTCCTCTATCAGTTCATATTGATCAACGCTGGGAATTAGCGCGCATCCGCCCCAACTTTCATGAATTTGTCCAATATCATCGATATGTTCAACAGTTCCGGCCCTTCCTCTATATTGAGGTTCACCATTCATACAGACGATTCTAATTTTGTCACCAACTTTTACCATTAATAAATCTCCTTTCGTTAGTTAGACAAGTCGTGCTTCCAAAAGGGGGATAACAAAAACCGCCACTACAACGAAAACACCTTTTGCAGTTATCGACCAAGTCCATTAACTGCTGGTGTTACGTCATCCTCGTGACGGCCACATGCTCAATTAATTCTAATTGTAGGGAGCGCGATGATCCTCTTGAACATAGAAGCGTCTCCTACGCGACCTCTTCTCCTATGCTCTCATACCACTACTGGGCAATACTTTCCCTATTACCACACCCTAACACGTAATGCGGTAGCTTTAAATATTAATTAATGCTTATTTCATGAAAGAAATTTCACAAATCTAGGCAGTGCAAATATCCAAGCATCATTATTCTACCAAATTATTTCTTCATAATTAAGACTGACTTATAGTTTTTGAAAATTGTGTTGCTTGACAGAATCGTTGCGACAAATGGTATCAAAGCACCAAATCCACCCCTGACAACAAGCATTTTTGGCTATGTTGCCCAAATTGGTGAATGTTATTTTCCCCTTTTGGTCAAATATAGATTACCTCTATCGTCTTGGTCGTGCCCCAAGGCAAGACGCCAGCGCTGCTTCGTCCACCTGCTAAGGAACATCTGCTCCAAGGTCAGGCCCAGCGACAAGTCCAGCATTGACGATGACTTCATGTCGGTTGCAAGGCAAGATACCAGGGAAGATGGTGTAAGATCCCTTAGGGAATTCGTCGAAAAGTGGAAGGCAAGGTACCCAAAATTGGCCATTTGGGCAGAAAAGACCGAAAATATCCTGACTTTCTATGACTTTGCCGAACCGTTGAGGAAGACCATATACACGAACAACAGGATAGAATCGTTCAACAAGGACATAAAAAGGATGCTGAAGAAGCAGATACAGTTCGTCAGCGAGGAGGCATTGGAGAAGAGGCTGGTGTCAATGGCCCTGCACTACAACGAGAAGGTTGGCAAGAGAAAGGTTAGGTGCTGGAGGGAAATTGTTGAATACTTTGATCAAAAGTGATTAGAATTAGTTATCTTACTAGGAAACGTTTACACAATTAAATGGATACTCTCAAAAGAATTGGACAATTCGAACCTAAAAGCATTTGCTAAGCTGCTAATAAGAAAATAAAAACACGTACTGGCTACGATACGTGCATTTTATTATACTGGCGCGCCTAAACCGACTCGAACGGTTGACCCACAGCTTAGAAGGCTGTTGCTCTATCCAGCTGAGCTATAGGCGCAGCGTCGATATAATATGCAAAATAGCAAAAAATATCAATAGGCAACAATCAATATAGACTTTATTTTTAAGCTAATTCCCTACAAATTACTTATCTTGATGAAGTTTTTCGTATAACCTTCTAGCAACTTCAATTGGAAGTAATTGGCTTAATTCTTCAATAGAAGCATTCAATAACGCTTCTTTAGTTTGGAAGGAGGCGGAAATCTTTTCTTTTCGTTTATCCCCTAGCCCTTCAATTCCATCAAAAATTGAACTAAGCTGCCTTTTATTATGCTTATTTCTAAATGTAGATATAGCAAACCTATGTACTTCATCTTGCATCCTCATAAGCATAAAGAATAAAGATGACTTCTTATCTAAAGGATAGATATTCCCATCCTTATCAATTAATCCTTCTGTTTGATGGGAATCATTTTTATATAATCCAAATGTATGAATAACTATACCTACCTTATCTAATCCTTCTAAAACCGCGTGTACTTGAGGTAATCCTCCATCGACTAGAATCAAGTCAGGATAAGTTAGATTAGATTCTTTTAACCTTGAATAACGCCTATTTATTACTTCTACCATCGAATGGTAATCATCCCCTGCCACGTTATTTGAAAGATTATATTTTCTATAATTGGATTTAGATGAATTGCCATTAATAAAACATACCATTGCTCCAACGGCATCGCTTCCTTGAAGATGTGAATTATCAAATAATTCGATTCTATAAGGAGTAGGTATCTTTAATAAATTGCCTAAATCTTCAAGTAATTTAGCCTTATCATCTTCAAGTCTAGAAGAAGAGAAATGCTCATCTAATCCATTTTTCGCATTAGATTCAGTAATGGAGATAATATTAGATAATACCCCTTCTTTAGGAGAGATAACCTTTATATCGAATTCTTCTTTTAAGACAGTAGAAAGGAATTCTAGCCTAGTAACTACGATTCTAGGTGGCTCAACTTGAAGGTAATGCTGTTCTAGTAACGAAATAATGCTTTCTTCTAAAGAAGAGAATTCTTCTACAACAAAATTCTTCTTTCCTAATAATAGCCCTCCCCTATAGGTAAGGAAAGAAAGGCAAAGATAGCCATCCCTACTAGAAAAGGCGATAGAATCAAAATCCTTATATTCGCCTTGGAGCTCAACATTTTGTCTTGAAGCAATATAATTGATCGCATCGATGCTTTTTTTATAATCCGCGGCTAATTCAAAATCTAGCTTAGAACTAGCAAGCTCCATCTTTTCTTCTAATTCTTTCCTAATCGAAGAAGTATCGCCTTTTAAAAAGGAAATAATCTTGTCTTTTAATTTATTGTTCTCTTCTAAGCTAATTTTATTAATGCAAGGACCTAGGCATTGGCCTAGATGGTAATATAGGCAAGGAGAAGAAGGAATGTTTCTACATTTCCTAGTTGGATATATCTTGTTTAACAAATCAATCAAAGAATAAGCATAGCTAGAAGTCGGGAATGGCCCGAAATAATAATATGATTTATCTTTGCTAGAACGTGATATTTTTAGATATGGGTCATCTTTTTTCTTTAAGGCTATATAAGGATAATGGGAATCATCCATCAACATGATGTTATATCTAGGATAATGGGTTTGGATAAGGTTACATTCTAGTATCAGGGCTTCTTTCTCGCTAGAAACTAGGATAGTCTCAAAATGATCAACATGGCTTACCATGGCCGCAACTTTCCCAGATTGGGGGCGAAGGAAATATTGGCTAACCCTATTCTTTAGGTTTTTAGCCTTCCCAATATAGATGATCTTGTCATCTTTATCCTTCATCAAATAGACACCAGGCTTATTTTTTAGAAGGTTGATTTGCTCTTTCAATATATCATTCATTATTTTAAATAAACTATACTAGCCCCAGCCCCACCTTCATATTCGCTTGCAGGCTCACATTTATCAATAAAAGAATGTTTCTTGCAGTAATCAATAGTCATCCTTTTAAGGGCTCCAGAGCCTAAACCATGGATAATACGTACTTTCTTATATCCTTTTAGCCTGCATGAATCTAGGTAATGGTCTAGTTCTCTACTTGCTTCTTCATAACGTAATCCGATAAGATTGCATTCTAAAGGCAATCCTTTTGAAGTAGACAAAGAATCAAGAACACGTCCACTTAATTGCTTCTTTTCTACTTTTGGCTCGCTTATTTTAATTATCTTATCGATAGAAGAATTAAAGCTCATCCCGTTAGAAGAAATGATTTCGACTTTCTTGCCGTTAATCCTATTTATCTTTCCTTCAATCCCAAATAATGGAAGAGATACATAATCCCCTACATTAAATGAATCATTATTAGATTTAGAAATAGAATCTTCCTCGATAAATAAATCATCCAATTTCTTTTTCGCATCTATGGCTTCATGAAGCTTTATATCCGGTTTAGATAAAGTGGATATGATTTCTTTTACTTCTTCTTTGGCCTTATTTATTATCTCGTTTTGCTTATTAAGTGAGAATTCCTTTATCTGCCTTTCTTTTTCTTCGATTAAGGCCATTTTGGAATTTAAAGCCTTCTCTTTTTTAGCTAAGTCAGCTTCTTTTCTTTCTAGTTCTAGTCTAAGTTTCTTATTCTCACTCAAAGAGGAAGCAAGCTTATCTAAGGCGACTTTTAAGGATCCATCTTCTTCTTTTGAAGATATTTTTCTAGCATAATCTAGTATTTCTTCATTTATTCCAAATCTTTTAGCTACTTCAAATCCAAAAGAATCTCCAGGAAGTCCCATCAATAAATGATAGGTAGGAAGAAGGCTAGAAGAATCAAATTCCATCGAGGCATTTATTATCCCCTTATTAGTAAGGGCAAAAGATTTCAAGGAATCAAAATGGCTAGAAACAAAGGCAAAACAATGCTTCTTCAATAAATAGGAAACGATAGATTCTGCCACGGCTTCACCTTCTTTTGGAGAAGTTCCAGTCCCTACTTCATCTAATAAGACTAAATCTAGTCCCCCTACATTATCTAAAATGGAGGCAATATTCGAGCAATGCCCTGAGAAAGTAGAAAGATTATCTACAATAGATTGGCTATCCCCAATATCTAGATAGATATTCTTAAAATAAGGTATAGTCGCACCTTCTAGAGTTGGTAACATATAACCCATCTTTAATAAATAAGCACATAATCCAACGCTTTTTAGAACAATCGTTTTACCGCCTGCATTAGGTCCAGAGATAATGCAAATCTTATTTTCTTTATTAATAGATAAAGTATTTGGGATTACTTTCTTTTCATCTAATAAAGGATGGATGAAAGACGGAAGGTAAATATAATCCCCAATCGAAGAGACATGGCCTTTATATTTTCTTCCAATTAATACCCTAGCCTGCAAATAATCAATCTTAGTCAATAGATAATTTAAGGTAGATAAATCCAAATCGTTAGAAGATACTAAAGTTGATAAAGAGGCCAAAATCCTAGCAATTTCATTCTTTTCTTCTTCTTTTAATTCAAATATCTTGTTATTTAGCCTTACTAATTCTTCTGGTTCGATGAATGTAGTAGATCCAGTCGAAGATACATCTTGGATAATACCTTTTACCTTGTTTTTATAGGAAGAAGAAACCGCAAGGACATAATGCCCGTTTTTCAAAGTTGGGGAAAATGAAGTCAAATATTCTTTGTTTCTATTTAGCGAATCGCTTAATAATTTATCGGCGCTATTTAAAGCAATCTTTATTTGGTGACGGATACGTTTTAAATCAGTTGAAGCACTATCCAATATATTTAAATCAGGTCCAATCGAATTGATTAGGTTATCATTCAAATCCTTTAATAAAGGTATCCTTTCCTTTATATTTACTAGCAATGGGAATTCATTTCTAGGCAAAGAAGAAATAAAGCTAGATAAAGACTTTCCATTTTCAATTGCCTTATGAATATCAAAAAGAGATTCAATCGATAAAGAAGCACCTTTTTTGGAATAGGAAATATATTTGCTTAGATTTCCAAATCCGATAAAACTAATCTGCCCTTTATAGGCAATGGCTAAATCTAGCTCCCTTAGGTAGCTAAATTCCTTCTCCAGTTCTTCCTTTTTAAATATTTTTCCTGATAGGGCCACTTCTTTTCCTTCATTAGTAGAGGCAAGATTAGCAGTCATTTCTAGTATTTTATTTATCTCAAGTACATCAATAACATTCTGCATAAGCTTAATTATATAGCAAAAATGGTTTTTACTTTAACTAACTTCATCTAAAATAGTGTCTATGAGCGAGCAAACATTTTCTTATCCAATCGATAAAACTACATTAAATAGATTAATAAAGGAATATTCTTATATTTCTAGCAATCCTAAAAATGAATATATTGTTTTCTTTGCATCCAAGCCTAAATTCTCTATTTCTATATTTATCAATAAGAAAAAGGAATATAAAGTTGTTTTCCAAGGGGAATTAGCTAGAAAAGAAGCATCAAGAATGGGATTTAATACTTCTATTCCTAAAAAAACAAGGACTTGTCCTCCTAGACAAAATAAACTAGATATCTTTCTTCCCCAAATTGGATCTGATGAAGTTGGGTTTGGGGATTTATTTGGTCCAATAATAGTAGCGAGTAGTTACATTGATTCAGCTTTGCTTGAATACATCACTTCTTTAGGAGTAACGGATTCTAAATTATTGACTGATGAAAAAATAAAAGAAATCGGACCTAAATTAATATCTAAAGTACCTTATTCAGAACTTTATTTGCCACAGGAAAAATATAACCAAATCGAGCAAAATGGCTTCAATATGAATAAAATCAAAGCTAAGATGCATAATCGGGTGCTTCTTAATCTAGCGAAGAAATATCCAACTGCCGAACTTAAGATTGATCAATTTGCCAGCGAGCCTATTTATTATTCTTATTTAAAAGAAGAAAAAGAAATCGCTCGCCCAATCGAATTTTCTACAAAAGGGGAATTAGTTTTCCCTTCCGTTGCAGCCTCTTCAGTAATTGCTAGATATGCATTCTTAAAAAGAATGGAACAATTAGATAAAATATATGATGTCCATTTTCCATTCGGGGCAAGCGCGAAAGTCGATAAATTTGGGGTTGAGTTTGTTAAGAAATTTGGAGTAGAAGAACTAAATAAAGTCGCGAAGATGAACTTTGCCAATATATCTAGGATAATTTAGATAAGGCAGATTTAAAATAATCTGGTAAAGGAGAGATGAAAGTCATCTCCTTTTTTAGATTTGGGTGAAAGAAGCTTAATTTATAGGCATGCAATAACTGCCCATCATTAAATAAGGTGCGATTGCCTTTGCCATAAACTAAATCCCCAAGCAAAGGATGTCCTATATAATCCATATGGACCCTTATCTGGTGAGTTCTTCCTGTCTCGAGTCTACATTCAATGTAGGTAGCATCGCTAGAAAAGAACCTTTCCAATACAACAAAATTAGTAATGGCTTCCTTACCGGACTTAATATCTACTGCCATCTTGATTCTATTTTGTTTATCCCTACCTATAGGAGCAATAATCTTGCCTTCATTTTCATTTATTATCCCTTTTACGATGGCCTTATATTCTCTATGCATCGAATGGGTCGATAATTGGAGTTGGAGTTCTCTTAAAGTATCTTCTTGCTTTGCTACTACTAATAATCCCGAAGTATCCTTATCGATACGGTGGACTATTCCTGGACGGATATAGGAAGAAGTCTCTGCCAATTCTTTTTTCCTAAAAAGCAATCCATTGACTAAAGTGCCATCGCTATGTCCATTTCCGGGATGGACGATTAATCCTTTTGGCTTATCGATGACCATAAGATAATCATCTTCATAGATAACTTCAAAAGGAACATCTTCCTCTTTTAATTCAAGTTCGCTCTCTATATATGGATAAAAGGAAATCTCATCACCTTCACTTACTAGATAATGGGCTTTCTCGTTTTTAGAATTGACTAAACAGTCCCCATTTTTAATCAAAGTGGCAACTTTGGATCTAGAAATAGCGGCATTATGGAGAAAAAGATATTGATCAAGCCTCATATTGGCTTCATCTTTATTTACTATTAACGTCTTCTTTTCCTTCATCTTTAGCTTCACTTTCTAAAGGGTTTTTGTTATATGGATCATTCTTACTAGATTTAACTGAATCGATTATTAGGATTATTACCATCATAATAACCCCAATAGTTAGATAAGAATCTGCTAAATTAAATACGGCAAAAGGATTAACAAAGCTATTTGGAGCGCCTGGTCCACCGCCTAGATAAAATTGGATAAAGTCAATTACCCCATCGAATCCAGTTATATTAGACCAATAGAAGGCACGGTCAATTAGATTGCCAAATGCCCCAGAAAGGAGTAAGCAAGCCGTAGCCATCTCTAGATAATTCATCTTTTTAACATTCTTAATCCAATAAAATGCGATTAAGACCGACATTACGATAGAAATAACTATATTGATCGCCCTTCCAGCTACTCCATCTATTCCTAATGAAAATGCAATCTTGGTATTATGGTAAAGAGTAACATATAGGAAATTAGGGATAATGGCCACTTGATCACCAACATTTAAAAACAATTGACACATCCACTTGGAAATTACATCAAGAACAAATAAAGCAAGGAAAAGGGAAAAGAATATGATTATCCCTTTTCTTGTCTTTTTGTCCATGGAAAGGAATTTTTCCTTTAATTGCCTTAATTTATTCATGTTCTTCTAAAGCCTTTTTACATCTAGAGCAGACTTTAACGTCATTATATTCTTCTAAGGAATGGAAATGCTTCCTGCAGCGAGGGCAAAGTTCGTCTTCGTCGATAAATACCTTGCAAGAATCTTTCTCTCCCTTTTCGAATTTGACATCACTTACAATGAAATAAGAAGCAACGCATTCACTTGGCTCGCTCTTAAATAAGGAATATAGGAGGTCATCTTTTATTGTTATTTCGATTCTAGCGTCGCTAGAAGAACCTAGATGTCCATCTTTTCTTTCTTCTTCAAGTGCTTTTAATACTTCATTTCTAAGTGCATTGAAGGCGATAAATCCTTTTTGGACAGATTCATCATAGACATGGCTAATCTTAGGCATATCTTCTTCTTGGCAGTATTCCTTTTTCGAGCCAGACCAATATGAATGAACTTCTTCCATCGTAAATGGAAGTATTGGATTTAATAATAAAGTCAAAGTTCTTAGACACTTATCTAAGACAAACTTTATGCTATCTTTTCTAGTAGAGCTGCAGCAATCGCAATACAAAACATCTTTAGAAATATCTAGATAAAAACTAGATAATGTAGCGGACATGAAATTGATGATTGGATTTAAAACAGAAGCAAAATCATAGCTTTCATAACTAGAAATAGCTTTGTTTTTCACTCTTTCTAATTCAGAAAGGACGAATTTATCAACCGTATATAAATGTAATCCATTGGATTCGTTAGGAACATAATTATTTAGATTGCCTAACATGAATTTGAAGGTATTCCTAATCTTTCTATAATTATCCGTAACAGTCTTGATGATAGATTCTCCAATCCTGCAATCGGCCCTATAATCAACTGAAGCAGCCCATAGTCTAAGGATATCGGCCCCATAAGTCGAGGCAATCTTATTTGGATCGACCCCGTTCCCGGCAGATTTAGACATCTTTTGCCACTTTTCATCCATGACAAAGCCATGGGTTAAGCAAGTTGAAAATGGAGCTACATTAGAGAAAGCAGTAGATAATATCAAACTAGAATTGAACCAGCCCCTATATTGGTCATTACCTTCTAGATACATATCGGCAGGATATTTAAGATTCCTATCGATTAAGGTTCCATTCCAGCTAGAGCCAGAATCAAACCAGACATCCATGATGTCGCTTTCTTTCTTGAAGTTGCCATTTGGAGACTTCTTGTTTTTATATCCTTCTGGCAATAATTCTTTTGCAGTCAAGGCAAACCAGGCCGAAGAACCTTTTTCTTTGATTATAGAGATGATATGTTCAAATACTTCTTCTTCAATAATTGGAGAGCCATCTTCGTTATAGATTATCGGAATCGGTACACCCCAAAGGCGTTGTCTAGAGATACACCAATCACCCCTATCCTTGATCATATTTACCATCTTTCCTTCGCCCCAAGAAGGAACCCAGTTGATATTAGCTACTTCTTCAAGTAACTTCTCCCTAATTGGAGAAATGGAGCAGAACCATTGAGGGGTAGCCCTGAATATGACTGGCTTTTTAGTCCTCCAGTCATGAGGATAGCTGTGGATTATGTCTTCTTCTTTTAATAGAAGCCCAGATTCAGCAAGCATATCCACTACTTTAATATTGGCGTCTTCATAGAATAATCCGGTTAATGGATCATCTTTTCCTAAATTCAAGACGCCCTTTTCATCGACTGGGCAAAATGGCTTGATGTTATATTTGGCGCAGGCATTGAAGTCATCAACACCATGGTCAGGGGCGGTATGGACTAAGCCAGTCCCGCTATCTTCGGTAACGAAAGCGGCACAGATTATTGGAGAAACCCTATCTTTATATAAAGGATGTTCCAAAACTATTCCTTCTAATTCGCCGCCTTTGAAGGTCTTTAGCAAGCTAACTTCGCCTAATCCTAGTTCTTCTTTTAGCTTCTTTTGCAAAGATACTAAGAATAAAAGATTACCTTTATCAGTCTTGAATAATCCATATTCGAATTTAGGATTGACTGTAACGGCTTGGTCGGCTGGAATTGTCCAAGGAGTTGTAGTCCAAATAACGATATAATCAGTATTAGAAAGCTTATTCTTGCCATCTTTTACCTTGAATTTGACATACATTGTCCTAGCTTTGACATCATGATATTCAATTTCAGCCTCAGCCAATGCAGATTCGCTTGATGGAGACCAATAGACTGGCTTTACACCTTTATAGATAAATCCTTTTAAAGCCATGGCAGCAAATACTTCAATTTGCTTGGCTTCATATTCAGGAAGAAGAGTGAGATAAGGATGATCATAATCACCTAGGCAACCTAGTCTCCTGATTTCTTCTTTTTGTCTAGCAACTTGCTTTAAGGCATATTCTTTGCATTTTTCCCTAAATTCAACAACTGGGGTAGCTTTTCTATCAACACCAGACTTAGTAACCATTACTTCAATAGGAAGGCCATGGGTATCCCAACCGAAAATAAATGGAGTCCTAAATCCAGCCATATTCTTATATCTAATGATGAAATCTTTTAAGCACCTATTAAGGGCATGACCGCAATGGATATCGCCATTTGCATAAGGAGGCCCATCATGAAGCATGAAAATAGGAGCATCGATTCTATTTTGGTTCATCTTTTCATATAGATGGTCTTGCTTCCATTTATTAACTAGAATTGGTTCTTTTTCACCTAAACCAGCCCTCATAGGGAAATTAGTTTCAGGCATTGATAGTGTTTCTTTTAATTCCATAAGTCCTCCAAGAAGAAATAAAAAGACGCCATATAAGGACGCCTTTAGCGCGGTACCACCTTATTTCCTATATATATGATATAGGCGCTATTAATCTATTTAACGGATAGAAGCGGAAAGCCTACATTATTCGACTTTCAGGCTCGGAAGTGATGTCTAGTGGCGTCCCCTTTCTCAACTTCGGCAGGGTTCTCTGTCTTTGCTTTTAGCGCGTCTTCGTCTTAGCCAAGGCAATTTTACACCACTAGGAAAGATAATTCACTACCCATTTATTAAATAAAAAGCGATTAGCAACATAGCAAAAAGAAAGCCAAACCCTAATCGAGTAGAGAGTGAGAAGCTGTTGCCCCTCCGCCCCCTCTCACACCACCATA
>ENA-ORPK01000766-ORPK01000766.1-human-gut-metagenome-genome-assembly--contig:-NODE-766-length-28348-cov-4.736613_pt1 | contig 28348 bp, 21 predicted proteins | sample MGYA00242139_ERZ509068 | MGnify/ENA primary metagenome ERZ509068 (study PRJEB26280, sample SAMEA2338687) | human gut metagenome | biome: human gut; feature: human-associated habitat; material: faeces... | reverse complement strand
CGACGGAAAGTATATCGGTTACGGCGATATCGCGGTGTTGTTCCGCTCACGCTCGACAGGTGCGAAAGAAATCGTAAAAACTCTCAAATCGAAAGGAATACCCGTCAACGAAGGAGCGTTCGGCAAATCGGTTTCTTTGCCCGAAAGAGAGCTTGTGGCGTTTTTGCGCGTGCTCGACAATCCCAGACAAGACATTCCTTTCGCAGGATATTTGTTGTCCTATTTCGGCGGCTACGACGAGAGCGAAGTTGCGTTGATCGCATCCGAAGACGGCGATTGCCTTTACGACAAGTTTTTGGCGGCGGCTCATTCGGATTCGTCCGTTGCGAAAAAAGCGAGAAATACGCTGAAAACACTCGAGAGATATAGACTCAAAGCAAGCTTTGAAAGCGTAAAAAACCTTATGAACGATATCGTCGGAGATTGCTGTTACGAGGCGTATCTCATGCGATCGGGAGAGGGAGACGTGTACGGGCTTAAAGCGTTTATGCAAAGTCCCGACGAGGACGATTCTCTCGGCAAATTCCTGCGCGATTACTGTGAAGCCGACGGCGGCGACAGAGGCGCGACGGGCGGCGACAGAGTGGTCATATCCACTTTTCACGGCTACAAGGGACTTGAAAATCCCGTCGTGTTCGTTGCGGACACCGCATTCGGATTCAATTACGAGGCGGGATCCGGCGATCTCATTTTGACAGGCAAAGGCATGGGCGGCGACAAGTCCAACAACAAAGGACTTGTGGGTATGAATTCTTTCGATTTCGAAAACAAAACCAAAAATTCGCTCACGCTGTCCAAACTTGCAGTGGCAAAGTGTATAAAAGACAATCAGCTCAAAGAGGAAATAAGACTTTTTTACGTTGCGCTCACGCGCGCCAAACAGCTGATGTATATCACGGCAACCGTCAGCGAAACGAAGAGCGCGGGCTTCGGCGTAACGGCAAGACTGGGCGGCGCGGGATGCGATATCGATTTCATTTCAAACGCGGTTTTCGACGGCGCGGTGAAGTGTGTGCCCTTCCGCCATTACTCCGGCGACGAGGAGAATCGCAGCGTCAAAAACGAAAGGCTGCAACTTTTGCCGAACGATGAAATCGTGAGCGCGATAAAACAAGCGCAATCGTTCGAATATCCGTACAAACAAGCGACTTCGCTTGCGATGAAGTACAGCGTTTCCGCTCTCGACAGCATGGACGAAGATACCGTAAACTTGTTTGAAGATGCGGCGAAACGAGGCACTGCTTACCACAAGGTTATGCAATATATCGACTATTTCGCAAGCGGTTTAAGCGAGGTCGAAGAACAGATAAATTCGCTTGTAAAACGCAATATTCTCACCGCTGAAGAAAAAGCCGCGGTTGATGCAAAAGACATCGTCGCATGCCTTGAAAGCGAGGTTATGCAGATTGCGCGCGAGGCGGAAAAGAAGGGTAGGTGCCATAGGGAACAAGCCTTTATGATGTACAAAAAGGCGAGCGACGTATCCGACGATTTTTCAAGCGACGACAGAGTGTTGGTGCAAGGCGTAATCGACCTGTTTATCAACGACGAAAAGAAGATAATCGTCGATTTCAAAACTTCGTCGCTCAAAGACGAAAAAACGGTTGAAAAGTACAAAAAGCAACTTTATCTGTACAAATCGGCGGTTGAAAGCGCAATAGGCGCAAAAATCGATGAAATTTTGCTTTATTCTTTCGCAACCGGAAAGACGCTGAAAGTATAGGACTTGTTTGCATCGAATGATTGTAAAACGTGCGGTAGAAAAAGCAAAACCGCGTCTTGAAATAGAAAGACTTTTGTCTAAAACGGTAAACGCTTTGAAAGATAGAAAACGCTCTGCGATTTTGCCGGGCGTTTTTTCTTTTTGCGCACACGAGGAAAATTTTGATAAAAAAATTCATTTGTTTGAAAAATGTTCTTGATTTTTATGCGTGCGCTATGTATAATTATATAGATATTTCTTAAAGTTATCGACGCGCACATCGGTATCGAAACGGAGGATAATCGTGGAATTTTTCGAAGAGGCGTTTCATTGGCTTGCAGGAGTGTCCGAAAAACTTCCTGTCGTCGACATCAAAATGTTTTTCATCGTCGTACTGTCGGTGATTTCGGGCATTGGCGTCATAACTGCTTTCACGTTGCTCGGCTCTCATGCCCGCAAACTTTACGTTTCAAGCAAAAAAATCAGAAAATACCTTGCCAACGTCGATGCCGTTGACGACGACAACGTCAGCGATTTCACGGCGCATTGTTTCTCCAAAAAGACGCCGCAACAACTTCGCGACACATGGGTGCAATATCTCGGAGTGCGTTTCGGATACCCCAGCGATATAGTCAGCGACAGCGCCGTCTACGACAAGTTTGTCAAAAAGAACAAAGACGTGCGTTCGGGCGTGTTCCTCGCAATATCCCTTATACTGCTCGGCTTGTTTGCCTTTTGGGGTTACGGCACTTTGCAAGATGCGAAAATGGGCGTCGTACACCTTGCCGCTCTCGTGCTTATCGGCGTGATTTATCTCGTGCTCGTGATTCTTGCTAGCAAGCAAAATCAAAGATGTCTTGAAACTTTCGAGGCTATGCAAGAGGATCTCGACGCAAAAGTCAATCTCCAAATCGAAAGTAATTACGCAACCGATTCGTCGCCCCTTCAAGAGCTCAACGCTTTGGTTGAAGAAATTATTGCGCGCAACACCGCAAAGGCTGTCGATATCGACGAAAACGAGCAAACGCCCATCGAAGCTCTTATCGAGCAGAAAATGAAAGAACAGTCGGGAACGGAAGAGGACGAGCAAGAAAGCATCGACGAAATCATCAACGCTCAGGAAGAAGAGGCCGAAGAGATTGCTCAAGAGGAATCCGACCAAACTCAAACCGAAATCGAAGAAGGCGACCAAGAAGTTGCCGAACAACAGCATATAGACGAACTTTTGCAAGAGCAAGAGGAAGAAGTCGAACAAAAGGCAGAGGAAGAGGACGAGCAAACCGAGCAAGTCCTTGACGAACAGCTTGAACAAGAAGTCGTAGAACCGCAAGAAGCCGTTGAGGAGCAAGAGGAAATCGCGCCAGAAACCGAAGAAGAGCAAATCGACGAGCAAGAAGAAACCACTGCCGTTGAAGAAAGCGAACAATCCGAACCTGCCGAGCAAGAAGAAAGCGAAGAGCAAGAGCCTGTCGAAGAAGAGTCCGTTCAAGAGGACGAGCAAGTCGAAGAGCAAGCTCAAGAAGAAATAGTTGACGAGCAAGCGGAAGAAACCGAAGAGCCTCAAATCGAAGAAGCCGATGAAGACAACTCCGACGTAGAGGAAGAGAATACGGCAAGCGAAGAAACGGAAGCATCCGAGGACGTTGACGACATCGAAGAGGCCGAACAAACGGAAGAAGCCGTTGAAGAATATACGACGGACGATGTGACAGAAGAAAACGTAGAAGATTACGCCGAAAAGGACGTTGCGAGCGAAGAAGAGCAAAGCGAGGACGAGTCCGAAGAGGAACAATCGGAGACGGAAAGCGAAGAAATCCAAGAGGCGCAAGAGGACGAAGAACCCGAAGTGGTCTATGTCGTTGAAGGCGACGACGAGGACGACGACGAGCACGTCAAACCGGCAAAACTCGTCAAATTGCCCAATTTGGTGGACTATATGCTGTCGAAAAATATGCCCAAAGCGATGAAAATTCAAATCGCAACAATGCTTATAGGTACGTACAATAAGTTTAAGGACAGCAAAGAAGATCGCAAAATCGTCGTGTCTTGCCTTTCCAAAGTGATGCGCGATTTGCAAAGCAACAACTAAAAAATCGACGTCGGGAAAATTGTGAGCCGACGCAAAATATCAAGAATATCAATAAAACATTGCGAGGATTGTAAAGATGTTTGGTAAGAAGAAAAAGAAACTCGAAGCAGAACGCCGCGAAGAAGAATTGCGCTTGCAACAACAGCAAGAGCTTCAAAAGCAACAAGCCGATCAAGAGGCGGCAAAGAAGCAAGAAGACAAAATTTTCCTTGAAAGCGAACTCATCGATGACGACGAGGACGACAACGCACTCCCCAAAGAGTACGAAGCCATAGCCTATATTCTCAAACAAGAACAAGGCGATGACCTTGTTGCGCAGCCCGTTGACGACGAGTCCGCTCAATCCGAACAAGCAAGCGAAAGCGTAGAAGAAGTCAAGGACGAAACACCGGCAGAGGAAGCTCCCGTAGAGGAAACCGCCGAAGAAACTCCCGCTCTCGAAGAAGTGAAAGAAGAGCCCTCTCAAGAGCAAGTCGAAGAGCAAGCTCAAGAAGAAACGGTTGACGAGCAATCGGAAGAAGCCGAAGAGCCGGCAGAGGAAGAGGTCGAACAAGAAGAACCGCAAGAGAAAGCCGTTGCCGACGAAACTGCGAGCGAAGAGCAAAAAGAGGAAGTGGTTTACGTGGTTGACGGTCCGAGCGAGGACTACGACGAAATCGTCAAGCCGGCAAAACTTGTCAAACTTCCCAACCTCGTCGATTATATGCTTGCTCAAAACATGTCCAAGCAAATGAAGATGAACATCGCAACGCTTTTGCTCAGCACGTACAACAAGTACAAGGACGTGCCGGCAGAAAAGAAGATTGTCATTCAATGCATGGCAAAGGTCATGAAGTCCCTCATTCAAGGCTGATAGAATATCGGTTTTGGCAAAAAAAACGCAAAATTTTAAACGGAAGCGTAACGCTTCCGTTTTTATGTGGAAAAACGCAAAATAAAACACCATTCGCAAATGCGACGGACATTGCAATTAAAGCGGATAGAATACCGAAAAAAAGATAAAACGGTTGACAAATTTCAACGATATAAAACTATTCTTCGGCAATAAAAAAATCGGCGGTTTGCCGATTTTTTTGTGTCGATTCGATTTTTCCAAAATCCGTATTATTTGAGCATTTTTTTCTTGATAAACACGATTATCAGCGCAATGCAAATAAGCACGTTTATGCCGACGACAACCCAGAACCCCCAAAGTTTGCCCTCGAAAGGAACGCCGGTATTCATGCCCCAAAGTGCGGCGATCATTGCAGGGGTGTCAACCAAAAGCGTGAGGACGGTGAGCGTCTTCATGACGACGTTGAGGTTGTTGGAAATGATGGAAGCGTAGGTGTCCATCGTGCCGCTCAAAATGTCGCGGTAGATGTTTGACATTTCGATTGCCTGTCTGTTTTCGATAAGCACGTCGTCCCACAAATCGTCGTCTTCTTCGAAAAATTTGACAAGACGCGGGAACTTGTCGAGCACGGCGGTGTTCGCACGCAGAGAAGTGGAGAAGTAAACGAGGGATTTTTCAAGTGAAAGCATCTCGATAAGGCCTTCGTTTTTCATAGCTTTTTCAAGCTCTGCTTGAACGCGTTGGCTCGCTCTGTCGATTTGTTTGAGGTATTGCAAGTATTTTTTTGCAATGACATATTGAAGTTGAAGCACAAAACGAGTGCGCTTGTGGATGTTGAAATCCTTGACGTAGCGTCCTGCCATAAGGTCGTTGATTATGGACGTTTCGTTTAGGCAAACCGTAACGATTGTGCTTTCCGTTGTGATGCAGCCGAAAGGCAGGGTTGCGTAAGTGTAGCGATCGTCGTCTTCCTCGGTGATAGGAATGTCGGTGACTGCCATAAGTATGCCGTCCTCTTTCTCGCAGTGAGCGCGCTCTTCGGAGTCCAGTGCCGCTTTGACGTAGTCCTCGGGAATTTTGCATGACGAACACACGAGCTCGATTTCTTTGTCGGTGGGGTTTGACATATGAATCCATTGCTCGGCGAAATCGTAGCCCTCGACGATAAGTTCGGGATCTACTTCGATGACGGATTTGTTGACTTTTTTGTAGACTTGGATCATTTTGTCCTCCTGGGGCATAGCAATACGCGCCACGCAGGAGAACCTAAAGCGTGTGCGTATTAGTGGAGTTGTTGACTACTTCGTGGGTCAGCGTCCATAAAAGTTGCACCTCTAAAAAAATTTGATAAACAAAGTGTAACAAAAAAAAACGGCGGGCGCAACTCATTTTGGAAATTAGAAAAAGAAAAATTTTGCGTTTTGCGCTCGATTATGGAAAATAATATACACATATAAAATATTTCTGCAACATTATAAAACTTCTTGCAAAAAAAAGCGTTTTTTGTTATCATAGTCAATGAATATAAAGAAATCTTTTAGGAGGAATTCTAAATGGGCAAAAAATACGTTTATCAGTTTGCCGAAGGCAATGCAAAAATGCGTGAACTTCTCGGCGGCAAGGGCGCAAACCTCGCAGAAATGACCAACATCGGTCTTCCTGTTCCTTACGGTTTCACTATTACGACCGAAGCATGCACTCAATACTATGAGGACGGCAGACAAATCAACGACGACATCAAAGCGGAAATCATGGAAAACATCACCAAGCTCGAAGAAAAAGCGGGCATGAAATTCGGTGACAAAGAAAATCCGCTTCTCGTTTCCGTTCGTTCGGGCGCAAGAGCGTCCATGCCCGGTATGATGGACACAATCCTCAACCTCGGTCTCAACGACGACGTTGTGGAAGTTTTGGCAAAGAAATCCGGCAATCCCAGATGGGCTTGGGACTGCTACAGACGTTTCATTCAAATGTTCTCCGACGTCGTTATGGAAGTCGGCAAGAAGTACTTCGAAGCTCTCATTGACGAACTCAAAGAGAAAAAAGGCGTCACCTATGACGTCGAACTCACCGCAGACGACCTCAAAGAACTCGCAGGCAAGTTCAAAGCAGAGTATCAAGCAAAGATCGGCAAACCTTTCCCGTCCGATCCGAAGGAACAACTCTTCGAAGCAATCAAAGCGGTTTTCCGCAGCTGGGACAACCCCCGCGCAAACATCTACCGTATGGATCACGACATTCCGTACAGCTGGGGCACGGCAGTCAACGTCCAAATGATGGCATTCGGCAACATGGGCGACGATTGCGGCACGGGTGTTGCTTTCACGCGTAACCCCGCAACCGGCGAACCCGGTCTTATGGGTGAGTTCCTTATGAACGCTCAAGGCGAAGACGTCGTCGCAGGTGTCCGCACCCCGATGCCCATTTCTCAAATGGCAGAAGTTCTTCCCGAAGTGTACGAGCAATTCCAAGACGTTTGCAAGATTTTGGAAAATCACTATAGAGATATGCAAGATATGGAGTTCACCATTCAACAAAAGAAACTCTATATGCTTCAAACCAGAAACGGTAAACGTACCGCAGCGGCTGCAATCCGCATCGCTTGCGACCTCATCGACGAGGGTATGATCACCGAGCAAGAAGCACTCCTCCAAATCGACGCAAAGACTCTCGATATGTTGCTCCATCCGCAATTTGACGCAAAGGCACTCAAAGAAGCGGACAAAGCAGACATCGTCGGCAAAGGTATCGCGGCATCTCCTGGCGCTGCGGCAGGCACGATCGTTTTCACGGCTGAAGACGCAGTCAAAGAAGGCAAGGCAGGCAAGAAAGTCGTCCTCGTCAGACTCGAAACTTCTCCCGAAGACATCGAAGGTATGAAATATGCACAAGGCATCCTCACCGTTCGCGGCGGTCAAACCTCTCACGCGGCGGTTGTTGCTCGCGGAATGGGAACCTGCTGCGTTTCCGGTTGCGGCGACATCAAGATGCACGAAGAAGAAAAATATTTTGAACTCGCAGGCAAGATCTTCCGCGAAGGCGACGGCCTTTCCCTCGACGGCTCGACGGGCAACATCTACGACACGATCATCAAGACCGTTCCCGCAGATCCCAACAGCGGTTATTTCGGAAGAATCATGAAGCTCGCAGACAAGTATAAAGCACTTGGCGTTCGCACCAACGCTGATACTCCCCAAGACGCACAAAGAGCTGCAGAACTCGGCGCACAAGGCATCGGTCTTGTCCGTACCGAGCACATGTTCTTCGGCCCCGGCAGAATCGACAAATTCCGTGAAATGATTTGCTCCGAAACCGTTGAAGAGCGCGTCAAAGCTCTCGACGCAATCGAGCCTATGCAACAAGCAGACTTCGAAGGTCTTATGGAAGCTCTCAAAGGCATGCCCGTAACCATTCGTTTCTTGGATCCTCCGCTCCATGAGTTCGTTCCCACCGAAGAAAAGGATATCGAAGCTCTTGCAAAAGCAAAAGGCAAATCCGTTTCCGAAATTAAGATTCTTTGCGACAGCTTGCATGAATTCAACCCGATGATGGGCCACAGAGGATGCCGTTTGGCAGTCACTTATCCCGAAATCGCGGTTATGCAAACCAAAGCGGTCATCAAGGCGGCTATCAACGTCCAAAAACGTCATCCCGATTGGACGGTTATGCCCGAAATCATGATCCCGCTCGTCGGCGAAGTCAAAGAGCTTAAATACTGCAAGAAGACCGTTGTAGAAACCGCCGACGCAGTCATCAAAGAAAGCGGCGTCGATCTCAAATACGAAGTCGGCACGATGATCGAAATCCCCAGAGCGGCTCTCACAGCGGACGAAATCGCAACAGAGGCAGACTTCTTCTGCTTCGGTACGAACGACCTCACGCAAATGACGTTCGGTTTCAGCCGTGACGACGCAGGCAAGTTCTTGCCCAGCTACTATCAAGCAAAGATTTACGAGTCCGATCCGTTCGCACGTCTTGACACCGTCGGTGTCGGCAAACTCATGAAGATGGCAGTCACCCTCGGCAGAGGCGCAAACGATCATTTGCATTGCGGTATCTGTGGCGAACACGGCGGCGATCCGTCCTCAATCGAATTCTGCCACGCAATCGGTCTTGACTACGTGTCTTGCTCCCCCTTCAGAGTGCCTATCGCACGCCTTGCAGCAGCGCAGGCGAATATCCGTAATCCGAGGGCGACGAAATAAGCCAAAAACAGGGTTAAAAAGGTATAATTTACAATAAAACAGACAAAAAGCAGCCATTCTTGTGAAAGAGTGGCTGTTTTTTTACTCCCGATAAGTCGTAGAAAAGGTAAAAATCCCCCCAAAAACGCAGGTGGCCAATAAAATTGAACAGTGCGTTGTATATACTGATATGGGTGTTAGAGGGCGACAAAAAGAGGTAATTTTATGGTAAAATATAGTCTTATTATGGAATATTTGAAAAAAGGCAATAATTATTCGCAAATTGCAACGCTGTGTGGTTGCTCAAGAACAACTGTTTGGGAAGTCGTGAAACGAATAGATTATTTCAAAATTCAATTAGCTGATATTGACGGCATTGATGAAGTGGAACTACGGAGTATACTATTTCCCGAACGGGTGAGGAAAGACGAAAAATATTTAGTCATTGATTTCAAATGGGAAGAATTTCAAATGCGAAAACATCAATCTTCACTTCGGTTATGTTGGCGAAGATATTGTAAGCGAGCGGCAAAGCAAGGTCTTAAAGCGTATAGTTGGGCAAGTTTCGGACTTCTATATAGTCAATATAAAAAACCTTGTGCTGACGATGACGATCCGCACGACGCGGTAAGAAATAAATTAAAACATTATAATTTATTGTTATCATATTGTAATCCCGGCGGAACGAGTTACGAAAAGATAAAACAAGAAAAAGAAGATTGGCTTAAATCGTTACATCTTGAAGAAAACAAGATAGTAGGCAAATTATAGTTTAAGTTGTTGGATATTTACAAAGAGCGTTCAAAAGGGATTATTGCAATCAATAGGGAAAGGGATACGCAAAAAACCTCAAAAATAACACAAAAAAGCCTTTAAATGATAGTGTAAAGTCGGTAGTGAGAGTTAAACTACCGACTTTTTATTATAAGTAAGCCGTTACTGTATGTAGCGACTTTTACATTTCGTGTGTGAATATGTAGGTTTGTCAAACATATGAGACAGATTTTAGGAAAAAAAATCAATTATGTATAAGCTTAAGATTTAAGTAGTCTGAAACGTATTGTTTAGGAGATTTCCAGACAAGGGGAGGCATAGGAAAAGAATTGTAACGTTTCAGATGTACGGCAAGTTGCTTTAAAAAGTCGTCAAAAGAGTAAAATTTATGAGTAGCATAGAAATATTCGTTATCTTTTCTGTGCGACCGCTCAACTTTTCCGTTATGTCTCGGTGTAAACGGACGGATTAGTTTGTGTATTATTCCCAACTCTTTGAGGCGAGCCTCAATGAGCGAAAATCTACCCTTTTTACGCTCGTCGAACGATTTAATAAATTCTAAGCCGTTGTCCGTCTGAACGCATTCTATTTTGAAAGGAAATACTTTAATTAAGGCATTTAGGAATTGAACGGACGAATAAGTAGACTGTTCCTTAAAAGCCATAATAAAGCGAAAGCGAGAGTATTCGTCAATAGCCGTATATTGATAAAATCGTTCTTGTAAACCGTCGACATTCGGAACTATACAGGATTTAGGAACGACTTTGACGTCGATTTGAACTCTTTGACCGGGATAAAGCATCTTTTCGTAAGGTTTTGCAATATATTTTGGGTTAGGCGGTTTAACGGGCAGTAAGGTCAAACGCTTTAATACCCGCCAAAGAGACGGTATTGAACGTTTGTAGCCGCGCTGCATAAGTTTTACCCAAAACACGACGAGACCGGCTTCGGGGTTACGTCGACGCATATCCGAAATGAGTTTTAACTCTTTCGACGTGTGTTGATTAGGGTGATTATGCGGACGGCGTGAACGTTCGGCAAGAGAATCAAGGGTTCCGTCGTACATTTTACGCCATCGGTAAATCGTCGCTCGCGAAATTTCGAATTTGCGAATCGCGGAAAAAACGGAATTTCTTTGAGAATAAAGTACAACCGATTGACGAAAGCAGAGTTTTTGTGTTAAAGTATTCATGATAGCGATAGATTTTCCTTAAAGTATTTGGTTTGCACTTAAACTTTAACATAATGAAAATCTTTTCGCTATCTTTTTTTTTATTGCTTTTGTCTCATATGTATTGTAATCCTACAAAAAACAAGCAATTTATAGCACACAATTTTTATTGACAAAATAAGGATTATGTGCTATACTATTTAGGGAAGTAGTACACAAAAAAATAACGTCTGATAAAACACCAAAAATTTATATAATAAGGAGACACTCAATGAAAACGTTAGGTGAACTCATTTGGGATGAGAATCCCATGGAAATTGATAATACATCACCCCCTCTTGATCCAAACGGAATACAAATAGAATGTATAATGATTTGTTGTATTGTTGTTTGTGGCGGCAGTGGTCCGATTTGTACCTTCCCAGGTACTAATTGTAAGTAGAAATTTAGCAAGTGTGCTACCTCTCCACTATTTTGGAGGTTAATTATGGCTAATTTAGTTTTAAATGGCTTATATGGCTCGAATCTATTAGAATATACTAATTTGCTGCAAGGTATTTCTTTGCAATTTCATCTCACGGCGAAATGCGACCAGAGATGCAAGCATTGTTATATGTTTGACTCCGAATTTTATGAAAAACAAATTAAACAACCATTGACTAAAGAAGAGGTATTTCGTCTTATTGATGAATATTGTACGTTTATTAATGATTATCATTGTAAAGGGGAAATTGCGCTTTCAGGAGGGGACCCGATATTAAGCCCATACTTTTGGGATGTTCTGGAATACATACATATAAAATATTCAACATTTTGCGTCGTTGGTGTATTAGGTAATCCTTATCATATTGATGTCAATAATGCAAAACGAATGAAAAAATATGGAGTTAAATATTATCAAGTGAGTATTGATGGACTTCAAAAAACTCACGATTATTTGAGAAAGCCGGGGAGCTTTAATGATTCATTAAGGGCATTACAAGCATTGCATAATGAAAGGATTTCAACCATAGTTTCCTTTACTATTTCTAAATTGAACTACAAGGATTTAATACCGTTATATAATTTTTTAGACAGTCTTGATTACGTCGATATATTTGGTTTTAATAGGTTGGTTCCAACAGGCAATGGTAAACATATGAAAAATTCTATGTTTACACCAGAGGAATATAGAAAATTTCTTTTTGATGTATATTCTGAAATGGTATCTAAAAGACGACGTTTATATATTTCTATGGAAGATAAAATGTGGCGACCATTTTTATATGATATGGGATTAACCGATCCTTTGCCAGATGTGCAAAACAAGAAATGCATTTCAGGGTGTATGTGCGGAACGGCAACCACCTCTGTTTTAGCTGATGGAACAATGTTTCCTTGCAGAAGAATGGAAAAATCAGCGGGCAAATTTCCCGAAAAAAGTTTTAGAGAGTTATTTATTCATAATGAAGTTACTAAACAGTTTAGACAATATGAAAAGTATGATGGATGCTGTAATTGTGAGTTATTTAAATTTTGTAGAGGATGTCCGGCAATAAAATACGCAACAACAGGTGATTTCTATCATGAAGATCCTAACTGTTGGAGGGCGGTGCGCAATGAACAATGATTTATACAACGATAATATATACGTTGTAGAAAAAGATGATAGCTATTTTATAATAAATATTGATAGTTTAAATATAATAGCTTTGTCTAAAAAAGACTTGTACAAAAATGGGGAATTGAATCCACTAGTTAGGGAGTTGTCCCAACAAGATTCGTTTTTAAAAAGACTTGATCCAGTAATCGTTAATAGTAAAATTAATCCTCACATTGTTACTAGTTTTAATTGTAATTACAGTTGCTCTTATTGTTATCAAAGAGACATGAAGGCAGCTCGACGGAAATTAGAAGCGAAAGATGTTGAGAAAATTAAATTTTTCTATGACAGTTATTGTAATGAAATGAACATTCAAGAAGAATTTGGTGGAATCTATATTTTAGGAGGGGAACCATTTTTATTAGAGAATAGAGATACGTTGGAAGCAATTGCGCAAACATGGCCAAACACAACACTTACATTTACTACGAACGGGACATACTTGGATAAGTTTATTGATTTTATTAAGTCAAATAAAACAAGTATAAGGATATCTTTAGATGGTACTAAGGAGATGCATTACAAGTATAGAAAAACAAAAGAATTCAATGCTTATGAAAAGACTATCGAAGCAATGAGATTATTGTTAGGTATTAATTTCGAAATCCAAGTAGTAACTGTGTTTCATCCTTGTTTTTGGCATGAATATCCTAAATTTTTCAATCAAATGGAAAAAATGGGCTGGTTACAAAATGATAATTTAAAAATCGCTTTTATCCCAAAGATTGGATACGGATGTGATGATATTTCAAATGTAACAGAAATCATCGAAGCATATCTCGAACTAGCCCGATTAGATAATAGAGTCAAATTTGTTGACACGCGCAAATTATTTCCGGGTAGCATAAATTTGATTTCATCATTGAAAATGGCTAAAAGCGAAAATAGTTATGAGTGTTACAGGTGTTCGTGTCTATATTCACCAGATTATTGTTTTTTGCCGGATGGGACGGTTCATTTTTGTATGATGTCAAATGACTCGCAAACAGAAATCGGAAGATACACACCAAAAATTGAAATAAACAAAGAAAAAATAAAGTTATTACAAGCACGACGTTTTGATTTACATGATAAGTGCATTAAATGTAAATACAAAGTCTTTTGTAAAGGAGGGTGTCCTATTACCGCACTAAGCAAAACGAAATCGGTGAGTGGATTTGATTGTTCATTATGGGAAAGGCAAAATTTCTTGCAATATTTTGACAATGTTTTGAATTTAAGGAGGGGGTAAAATGAAAAGGATATTGATTATTGGTGATTACTATCCGCACATATCTTTTAATTCAGTTTTAAATAAACTTATTGCCGAAAGATTGAACCGAGAAGGCTATAAGTTAATATTGCTTAGTAGTGCGTGGTGCTGCATAAGGCAGAATGAACTTGTTGGAGATGTTTATTCGCTTTCGGAAAATTTTCCATTTGAAAAGCGATTTTATTTGGATCCAATACAAGTAAGTTGCTCTGGAGGTGATTTGTTACAAAGTTATTTGGGTTTAGCATGCAAGATTTTAAAAAATTATACTATTGATCTTATATTATATGCTGATACGTTAGAAAATAGTTTGCTTGTTGAACTTATTAAGAATCGATTTGGTATCGAGACAAGATTAATAGTTAATGATTTTAGTATTTATAAATGTTTGGACAATTACACTTTTCCATATCTATTTGGCAATCTCAAAAATTATTCAACCATCTATTCGTATCTGCCGAATCAAAAATTGTTGCAAGATTTTTTCCAAGTCCCTAAAGATAAACTAAAAGATGTCAATGATATATTAAAGAAATGGAATGTTTTAAATATTGATTCAGAAAATTGTAAAAAACTCTGCGTATTAACATTATGTTTAGATAACGAAAAGTTGAATACAATAAAGGAAACATTAGGGAATATCACATCTAATTTTAAAGTGTTATGGGTAACTATAAAAAATAATACTTGCGATTTGTTCAATAATGAAGAAGTGATGACTATAGATAGATTTTTAGATTTGAAATTAACAAATACAGTTGTAGCGTTTGAAAATGAGCTTTTAGATCATGAAAAGGTTTCTTTTAGTGAAATTAGTATAGCGCAAATATGTGGGTACTCCTGCCTATTAAGTATGAGTAATATAAGGTATTTATCACAGTTTTATGATGTTCAATATTTTAAAGTAAACGAAGAATTTGGCATACTAAAGTGCTTAAATTCAAAAGAGGAGGTTTACTTATGAAACTAATTAAAAACTATATTGATGTTAGAACGGATTGTGAGGATAATTTTCTCATTCATCCATATTGCGGCGAAATTTATGTAATTGGCAAAAAAGAGATCAAGATGCTTAGTAAATGGTCAAAGATGTCTAATATTATATGCGACACATCGGAAGAGGAAGAATTCTTTAATCATCTATTGAAGAAAGGCTTTTTAGTTGATAAAGAGGAGGAAGAAGGAATTCTTGCAGACAAAGTATTAAAGGCAAGCCGAGAACATCATGAAAAATTGCAAAGAGAAATAAATAGTGCGGTTTTTGTCTTAACATATGCTTGTAATTTCGCTTGTCCGTATTGTTATGAAAGTGGAAACAAAGAAAATACTACGAAAGTAATGACACGGGAAATGGTTGATACCGTTTTTGCTATGTACAACAATAAGATTGATAATATAGCACTTTATGGAGGCGAGCCATTATTGTTACAGAATAAAGAAATAATCGAGTATATTATTTCTAAAGCTCCAAATGCAAAATATAGTATAACAACAAACGGGTATAATATTATAGAATTTATAGATATATTAAGTAGAATCGATATTAATAATATTATGATAACGCTTGATGGACCTAAAGATATACATAACAAAACTCGTATTTTGAAACATGATGTTGATGTTAATGGAACGTATGATCGTATTATATTTGGTATTGATAGACTTCTTGACAAAAACATCAAAGTGAAGATACGAATGAATATCTCAGAGAACAACAAATCGGCGTGTGAAAACTTGAGAGATGAATTAATAAATAAGTATAATTATCAATTCAGTCAGGGCTTACTTGTTTTTGAACTGCAACCTATTTTCCAGTTGTCGTCAACGACAAGAGATAATTTAAACGAGGAACTCGTATATTCTCAAGGTAAAAGAAAGAATATAAATAGTTACAACACAATGGCTATATCAGTATCACCAATTTTAGATTCTTTTATTAGGAATAATAGAAAATTTATGCCTCGATATACTTTTTGCGATGCGGAGACAAACAGAAGATTCTTTGACGCTGAGGGTGATATATATTCTTGTATTTTAGCATTAAAAAACAAAAACGCAAGTATAGGTACATATTACCCTGTAATTGAATATAAAAAAAGCAGTATGATTACAAGGAATATTGAAAACCTTGAGAAGTGTAAGAATTGCAAATTTAGATTTTTGTGTGGGGGTGGTTGTGCGAATGCCATTATTGATGAGAATGGCGATGTAATGAAATCTAATTGCAGTATATTAAATGAGGTGTATAATGTGCTTCCCAACCTGTTTAAAAAACGAATTTCAAAATAAAAAAGTATTGATTATTGCAGATTTAGAGGGAATTATAGGATTAGAGTCGCTAAATGATTTTAGTTACAATAATCAGCTATTGGAAACCGAGCTACGAATGACAATTACAGTTTTACGCAGCTATAATTTTAGCGACATATATATTTGTAATATACATAATAATGGTATGGCATATGACAAGTCATTGAAATTGTTAGCCGAAGTAGAGAGGGCTTCATTAGTAAATTTAAACGAACTATCATCTAATCTATCTTTCTATAGCTTTGCTATAATGATAGGATTTCATGGTATGATAGGGAGCGGCGGAAAGCATGATCATAACTTTCGTTTAGACATTACACAATGCAAAATAAAAAATGAAATTATGGGTGAAGTTGGGCTTTTTGCTCGTTATTTAGAAAACAATGGTGTGCGAGTATTATTCATTTCGGGGGAGGGAAATTTCATCAAGGAAATTGAAAATGAGCTATCAGACATTATGGTTCATAATGTGATGTATGAGAAAGATGTACAAGAGGAGTTTTGTGAATTTCAAAAAAAACTAAATTTATGTCTTTCAACTATTAAAAAAAGAAAAACAATTAATCAAGTAAGTGAGGTGACAATTGCTGTTGATAATAGTGACAAATACATTTTGTTAAGTAGATATCCATATGGGTTTAAAGTAGAAAAAGGCTCATTCGTATTTAAATCGATAGATGAATTCTTCGAGAATCTGGTGAGTTTTTGTGTCGCATTGCAGGATGCATCGTTGATAATAAGGAATATAAATTTAAGATTCATTAATCAGATTAAGGAATCACGGAAACAGGCATTAGTCCCGAATGAATTTGTTAAAATACCAATGAATTTAATTACTGAATCGATGAGGTGTTCTATTGCACAGAAGCTAGGGTTAAATTATGAACATATTTAAACTTAATAAGAAATGTTACAAGTATCTTTATAATCAAAAACTAAAATTTTGGTTTTTAAATTTCTTAAAAGTCATATTTTTTATGGTGTCGTTACTGCCAGCTTATGCGACATCGAACGTTATAGCGAATCTTAAGAGCAGTGAGGTTTCTTCAGTCATGATTATGATTGCCGGTTTAGGGGCCTCCTATATTTTATATCTCTTTTTAGACTTAATAATATTTTTCTTAAGGCAAAATGTAGAAAAGAACGCTCGAACATATCTTAAAAAAGTTTTTATGAGAAAATTGTTTGAACATCAAGAGATTCAAACGGATACTTCTAAAATCACCGAAATTCTTTATACTGATGTAAATAATGTGATTAATCTTTTATTTATTGTTTTTGATTTAGGTATAAATGTTTTATTTGCTATGTTATTAGGAGCCATGTTGTTCTTTTTGAGCTGGAAGTTTGCTTCGATAGTGTTAGTTACAACATGTATTTCTTTGATTTGCACAATAATAATGAGAAGAAAAGTTAAAGAAAAAGAAGTTGCGTTTCGTACTGGTACAGATTATCATTTTAAGTTGATACGCGACATTATCCAAAATATGCGGCAAATTAAGACGAGCAATTCGGTAGATAGTCATTTGAGTAAATATGAAAATAATTTAGATAATGTTAAAATGGTGAGCATAGGCAAGGAAAGGTTAGCCTGGTTAATCGGTTATGTTATTACCATTTTTGAATACTCGGTTTTAGTATGTCTTTATTATTTAGGCGTGAAAGCTGTCTCATTAAATGTAATTACAATGGCGAATCTATTGTTATTTTTGTCTTATTCCAAAATGTTTAGTTCTTTGTGTAATACGTCATTGAAAAACATAGTTAATGTCCAAAAATCTATAGTTTCTGTAGAACGTGCATTGCCATTTCTTAATTATCATTTAAATAATAAAAATAAAGTATTCCCCGAAAAGTTGGATAGCATAAAAGTCGAGCATATAGATTATAGTTATGGCGATAAAGATGTGTTTATCGACTTTAATTTAGAAGTAGAGGGAGGACAATGTGCTATTATTATCGGTAAAAATGGATCTGGAAAAACGACATTGTTGAATATTTTAGCCGCTCTTAATATAACTAGCAAGGGGAACATTTATTTTAATGATATATCAATTAACGATATTGCATATGAATCTATGCAAGAAAGTATTACATATTATACGCAAGATGATATTTTGTTTGATCAATCAATTAAGGATAATATTCTATCGTTTAAAAACGGAAATGAGGTAAGTAGTGAAGCATTGCAAGACATATGTATGCGACTTGGCATATTAGATGATATTTTCAATTTGGATGATGGATTTGATACGCTGTTGTCTGAGTACAAAACTTTATCTTTGGGACAGAAGAAGAAACTGCTTTTCGCTCGTGCTTTTCTTAAGCCGTCACAAGTACTACTTTTAGATGAGCCACTTTCTGGGTTAGATAAACTTTCACAAGGCATAGTATTAAATATGATTGAAGAACTAAAAGGGAAGAAAACAATTATAATAGCAACTCATAGACCAGAACTGTTTTCTTTTTGTGATAAAATGATTAATATATAACTAATGGCACACGCAACTGAACAAAAAATTAAATTATTGGTTTTATACGACTTGCTTTGTCGGCGCACCGACGAAGATCACGCCCTTAACACGGACGAGATTATCGCTTTGCTTGCCGAAAAGAAAATAGCGGTGTCGCGCAAAATACTTTTACAAGATATTGCTCTTTTGAACGAGTATGGCTATGAGATACTGACTTACAAGAAAAAGTATCATTATTATTACGTTGTCAACCGTCATTTCGATAGTGCGGAAATCGCGTTCCTTGCGGATGCGGTGCAAGCGTCCAAATTAAGCGCAAATCAAAAGCAAACACTAACGAACAAACTGATGACGACAATGGGCGATTTTCAAGCAACGGAATTGACTGCTGCTGCGCAGTTTGGCACAATGCCAAAACGTAATAATAGGTGCATAATTTATACCATTGACACGCTAAAACAAGCCATAGCAAACAATAAGCAGGTGTCGTTCAAGTATTATTCGCTTGATTATCAGAAGAATAAGGTGTATCGCAAAGGCGGCGAGAGATATACCGTAAATCCGCTTGTGGTCGTATGGAACAAGGATAATTATTATCTTCTCTGTTACGATGATAAGCACGAAAGAACAGTGACATACCGAATAGATCGTATGACGGAAGCACATGAGGAAATTACAGAACGTACATATCGAAAAGAACTTGCTGACTTTGATGTAGAGCAATACAGGCAAAAGGTGTTTTCTATGTTTAGCGGCGAAGAACATGAGATAGAATTACAATTTATTTCTGATATGCTTGACGATGTATTTGACAAGTTCGGGGAAGATGTTACTATCGTAAAGGTTGACAGCAACACATATCGTTTAAAAGTACCTATACAAGTTAGCAAAACATTCTTCGCATGGGTAGTAGGAACACAAGGAAAAATGCGTATACTTTCGCCACAGGCTATTTGTGAACAGTTTAATGAGTTCGTAAAAACGATAAAAGAGAAGTACTAACTGAAGTTATTTAATGCTTTGGAGGTAATAATGAAACGGATAAAACTTAATTTATTTTCTTTGATGATTGTAATACTAGTCACAGTTGCCGGATTGGGTATATTTTCCGCTTGTAATAATAACTCGTCGTATGTTGAGGGAAGATACGAAACGATTGATGGCTATCGCAGTATAACATCAAACGTATTGTCAAAGAACAATATCTCACTACACGTAGAAAATAAGGTCGAAACTTCAAAAGAAGTTATAGAAGAGTTATTTGACATTATTGAAAACGATTACAATAAATTACAGAATGCTTGGGATAAAAAAAACAGAGTAAATATCTACATTATTGAGGATAGTTATATTTTGGGCATAAACCGCGGAGTATATGTAAATGGTAATGTTATCTGCAATCTTGATACGATAAGAGATGGCAGTTACAAATTGTTTCTTACGGCAGCGTATTTAAAAACAACCGAAACGTGGAAACAATACTCTGCATGTCAGCGTGTATTTTCCTTATGGGATACCAAAGATGTGGATTTTCAAACATATTATTCAAACGATGAGAATCTTTTGTCTTTAACACTTTTTACGGCATATTTTAACGAACACTTTTCTGATTCTGAAACTGTTGATATGGCAAAACAAACATCGTTTAGTTTTGGAAATTTTGTTTTAACTAATTATGGTTTAAATAAGTTTCTATCGTCGAATTTGACAGATTATAGACAGGAATGGCTTGATAGCATAAAATGCGCTCAAAGGTTTGATATTCCGTTTGATTTATCTTGGTTGGATAACGCGCGGTATTCTCAAAAATTTTTACAATATCCGTTAGTAATCACGACAAGCGACAGAATATATAATTTAGACGCGTTTTATAGTAAAAGACCTAGTTCTTCGTTTGATACAGCTGAACGTGTTTTATATCATTTATCACAGGGGCACAGCGAAAGCATAAGAGTATTGAATTATATTAAAGACAATGCACATGAAAACTATTCTTCAGTTTTGGAAAGATTTACAAACCAAATAGAGTATTTTATCTCTGATAGTGAAATCAGAACATATTGCGATTCCAATAATCAAAAGATTTATTTACTTGATCCGAGCGAATATGTTCATGAAACTATACATGCAATTACGCTATCACATAATCCTACAGATGAGGCATGGTTGAGTGAAGGATTGGCTGAATATTTTTCGCGCGCTGTTTCTACGAAAATCTGCGATATCAATTATAGATTTTATGACTCTTTTACCTCAACGAGTTTAAGTGGAAATTTAAAGAAGTTTGTTGATTTGGTAAATGACAAATATGAGAATATGGGCGGTAGTTTTGATAGCATCGAAACATTCAATTTTGCGCTTATGGAAGAAGCAATAGGATTGACAACAATTTTATATCCTCAATATAAATCGCAAATCACATTTCCTTATGCCACGAATTCAATATATCAGGCATATAAATGTTCCCATACAGACGAGAATAAACTAACATATCCGGAAGCCTATGTGTTTACGAAATATTTGATTGACAAGTATGGCCTTGATAAGGTTTTACAATGCTGTTCGGCTTATGATTTTGAAAAAGTATTTGGCAAAGCATATATTGACGAGTTTTCAATATTTCGTTCTACAATTTTATAAGTGTAAATAGTATTCTTTTGAGCGAGATATATTATACGAACTAATCCTTGTCCCTTAAATTTATAGTGTTAAATGAAAAAATGAGTAGAAGTACTTAAAAGATCAATAAGGTTTCAGTGCCTTATTGATTTTTTATTCTCGCAATATTTAAAAAAATTATTTCATTGCCCGTTTATGGGCAGTGAAAATTTGAAATAGATAGTCTTTTGTGATATAATACGGCTACAATCTAAATTGAACGCAATGTTCAGTTTAGTAAAAAGAGGTACTACGGATGAGAACGCTCAACACGACGACATTGGACAATATGGAAAGTTTCATTATCGACTACCAAAAAAGAAAAGGTAAATCACCGAGTTTCAGAGAGGTAATGAAAGCTTTGAATATGAGTTCGCTTAACCTTGTAAGAACGTATATCCTTGCTCTTGAAAACAGCGGCAGGATAGAGCGGACAAGACTCGGTAATATCGATATGTTGCCGAAGCTCCGACCGAGCGGAGTTGCAATTACGCCTATCGTCGGTTCTATCGCGTGCGGACAACCTGTTGACGCGGTGGAGCAGATAGAGGAAAGCGTAACGCTTCCGCGAGCGATTTTCGGCGGTGGGGATTTGTTTATTCTTCATACGCACGGCGACAGTATGATAGACATCGGAATCAAGCACGGAGATCTTGTAGTAATCAGAAAGCAGCACACGGCAGAGAACGGAGATATAATAGTCGCTATGATGAACGGTGAAACAACGCTGAAACGTTTTTATAAAAGGAACGGAAAAGTGGTGCTTCACCCCGAAAACAAGGAAATGAAAGATATTATCGTCAAAGACTGTGAGATACAGGGCGTTTTGGTAAGCTGTATCCACATATATAATTAAATCGGTATCAAGCGTTTTTGCCCCGAAAACGCAAAGATATATGAATTACAAACGGTGTTCGACTGTTGTATAGGAACTATCCCGACCATACTTGAGCAGTTGAATAAAACCAAATCGTTTGTAGACTTGGGAGAAAGGAGGTTGTATTCAATGAAATACGCAATGTGTCCGAAATGCGGTCGTCGCCTGTGCAAGGGCGAGAACGGAACGAAAGTGGAAATGGAGTGTCCGAAGTGCGGAGAGTTTGCTTCCGTTATCATCGAAGAAGATGATATACATATCAGCAAAAAGCCGATCTTTACGCCTACAGAAGTTTCTGCGAAACTAAAGCAACACGCCTGAATTTATTCAAACTCAAAAACTAAATAATACAGTGGGGAAAGAAGTGCCGTTGTATTTCTTTTCTGACATCTCGTTATGAGGCTGGACTTATTAAAAAGTTAAGAGGAGCCTGACAGATAGTAAAATCCTGAAAGCATAGGGTTACTCTATTTGTCAGGCTTCTTTTTTTGATGCCTTTTTATGCCCGATTGTGAGGATTTTACACCTCGCAGTCGGGCTTTTTTCGTTGGGGCAGAAATCTGTCCGATTGCGGTTTTTACAAAAAATCAAAAATCGGAGGATTTCAAAAAATGGCAGAAAACAACGAAAAGAAGTACATTATCAAAATCAAAGGTAAAGAAGTAGAGGTAAGCGAAGAAGTATATCGCGCGTATATCAGACCGATAAGAGCCGAGCAGCGCAGAAAACGCAGAGAATGGAAGTGTTCAAAATTAAGCAAAACGGGCGGTTATTATGTTCGCTGCAATGAACGTTGCGAAACTTGTCCGTATTATCAATCAGGGAATAATGCGCTTGGGAACAAATTATCGTTAGACAGAATGGCAGAAGACGGGGTGGATTTGGCGGATCCGCAACAGGATGTGGAGAACCGTTACATAGAAGAAGAAACTCAAAAAGAAGAAAAAAAGAAATTATACGAAGCAATTTCTAAACTGACTTTAAGGCAACAGGAATTTGTGCGATTGATTTTTTTTGAAGGAAAAACGCAGGAAGAGGTTCGTAAGGAATATGGAATCGCAAAATCCTCTATGGGTGAAGCAATGGATCGAATTTATGCGACGTTAAGAAAATTTCTAAAAAAATAAAAAATTTTTCTTTAAGACCCCGAACTTTTGAAATTTCGTGTCCTTGGTTAAGTGAAGGGGTTAGTTGAAACGCCTTCATCAAGGAGACGAATCAATGAAACTCATAAAAGACGAATTTGAAAAATATGCGCAAGAGCAAGGCTATGAAAGTGCCGAAGAACTTTTTGATTACTTGGGCGGCAATGTCAATGCATACAGAAGATATAAAAACAAGTTCCCATAAGCAAAGAAACGTTCACGCAAATTTGTTGGGAAGTTGGTATGTCGGATGCCGCGGACTTTATTAAATTCGAGTCCGACGAAAGAGAACGTTATCGCGAAATAGCGGAAGAGTTTTAAAAAAGGAGGGCTGTTTTGAAACAAGATACTTATCCGAAGAAAGAAGAATTTAATAAGCTCGTTTCTCATGACGGGTATTCACTTCGTATTAATGCTTTCTTTGCGTGGCTCAGACGAAGCGGATATACCATCGAATACATAGCCGAAAGATTAGCGACAACGCCCGATGACATTGTGTTAAGGCTAAGACGACGAGAAAAATTCAACGAAAGAGAACTGAGGATTCTCATATATCTTATGGGAGCGAAAGACGCGTTTTTCGTAATATATTTTCCGTCGTTCAGATTCCGTAAATACGTTTATCGTTGCGTATTCGGAAAGAAGATGAGATGTCGAAAGCGGAGGAGGTGGAAGAAAAATTGAGCGACATCAGAAGAAATGCCGACAGAAATCGTGCGATACAAGCGATGATGACGGACGGAGAACGGCTGAGAACATTTTATCGTTTCGTCGCGAACAATCCGCATATCGCATTGCACGATGCCTGTCAGATCGTAATCTCAAGACCGAGCGCGAGCGTATGCTTTTCCTTTGAAGAGTGGAACGCACAAGGCAGACGGGTTACGAAAGGCAGAAAGGGTATTCCGTATTACGACGGCGACGGAAATAAGTATTTCGTATTCGACGTAACCGATACGCACGGCGAAAACCGTTACAGACGCGCCGCACAGCCCGTGAAAAAGATTTTGGACGGACTCGACCTTCTTAACGGCACGGAAATAGCGGACAGCAATCGCGGGGATTACCGCATTATGCTTTCGGGAGTGGTAACTTATCTCGGACAGAATGATTTTCTTACCGAAAACGACGAGATAAGAAACAGACTCATCGCAGAGGGCGTGGCGTATTCGCTGTATTCGTCAACCGGTTTTCCGAAAGAGCGCGGAATTACGCTGAAAGGCTATCCTTACGGCTTGGGAGATAACGCGGATCTGTTTCGTGAAATTCAGAGCGTAACGAAAATTCTGCAACAGGACATAAATGACGCGGTTTTCAACAAGAAGAACGAAGTAGCCGTAATCGATGACACCGAAGAAGACTACGTTACGGACGAACCCGTGCTTCCGAAAGCGGACGAACAGCCTGCAAAACAGGAAGAAAAAGTTGAAACGCCGACCGTTTCGCCGTTTTACCAACGGTATGCGGAGATACAAAAGGACAACCCCGATTGTATCGTAACTTACCGCATGGGAGACTTTTACGAGATTATGGGCAAAAAGGCTGAACAAGCCGCCGAAATTCTCGGATTAACCCTGACGGGCAGAAACGTAGGACTTCCCGAACGAGTGCCGATGTGCGGTTATCCCTATCACGTTGCGGATACCTACTTGGAAAAACTCATAGAAAAGACGAGCGTAATAGTCGTCGAGCCGGACGCGGAGCCGTTCAAGATTTTATCGCGAGCGGAAGCGGGAGTAGAACATACTCTTGTGGAAGCGACGAAAGAAGAAAGCGAAGAATTCGAGCGCGCGTTTGCCGAAAAAGAATCGGACGAACAGTCCGAGCCGGAAACCGAGGATGACGAACCGACCGACGAAGAAATCGAAGAAGCGTTTGCCGCAGCCGAAGCGGAAGAAAACGATGGTGAGAGTGATTACGATTCGGAAGATTACGACTACGAAGAGAGCAGAAAGCCCGCAAAAACGGAAAAGCCTGAAAATAAAGGCAAGCGAATGTTCGAGCGGCGCAACCGTCCGAGTATGCAAAAATCCTTGTTTGACGCGTTTGAAACGAAAACGCCGGAACAAGAGCTGACGAAACAAATTCTCAAAGGCGGAAGCGGTGTGAGCGGAGGAAAGGTCCGCATTTATACCGAATATCTGAAGAATCCGTATGAAAAAGATTTCGTCCGTTTTTTAAGCAAAGAATACGGAATCGGCGGTCGCGGCGGTCCGGACGGAATTGACGAAATGCACGACGGCAAGGGCATTCGTTTCAGCAAAAAGAACACGGAAACGGGCGAAACAGAAGTCGCGGTGAACTTGAAATGGGAGCAAGCGGCGGTTAAAATCGCAGACCTTATCGACGAAGAAAACTACTTAAACGACGAGGAAAAGGAAGAATACGATACTCTCGTGAGATTCCGCGAAGAGAGAAGTTCGGCTAAAAGCGACGACGACATTATAAAAATCATCGCAAGGCAAATCGTGGAATACGGCACTTCGCATACCTATGGCGAAAAATACAGCGATTATCCGCATTTCCTTGGCGAAGCCATGCAGTTTTATACGCAGCACTACGAAGAAGTAAACGCCGAGCTTATAAAATTCGACGAAGTAAAAAGCGTGGGTAAAGGCAATATTTACCCGTATTCTTCACCAAACCTGTCGTTCAAACTTCCGTATTGTCCGTTGTGGCAGGCGAAAGAAGCGCGATTGAGAGAGTGCGACGAGCGCATAAAAGAGTATGCAGATAAGTTTACGCGAAAATGTGCGGACGAGTATCGGCCGACCTATGACAAAAACGTTGTTTTAACCGTAACGCCGGAAGATATTTCAAGCCGAGAGTATTTGTTTATCAAAGACAATCGCGAAGATTTTATCAAATACTTCTTAAAGCAAAAGGGCGTGCAGGACGTGAATCTATCTATGCAAAAGATAGAAATAACGTTTGACAGACGGTATATCGAATCGCTTATCGCAGGGAAAGAGCAAACGCCGGAAGAACGCGGAAAGATAAGAAAAATCGCGAACGGCATTATTGCAGAGGGCATAAAAGAAAGCACGGAAGGTAATTACATAACCTTCTTTGAAGATTTCGGGGCGGATAAAGATTTCGTTATTGCCCACAGAAAAGAAATAGCCGACGAACTGTGTTTAAGGGAAGAAGTCTCCGACGTGGAAATGACCGACGAGTGCTTCGACGTCAATTATTACACCGATTGCCTTTGGAATTACAAGGACGAAAAAGACGATTCATTGCCTGTTCGGGGCTTGGACGAAGAAGAGGACGAAGAGTGGGAAAGTAGTATCGCAAGCGGTGAAATAAAACCTATCGAGCGGCAAAACGAACCCACAAAAGAAAGCAATACAGACCTGACGAAAATCGGGTTTGAACAAAGCGAACTCGGCGGTGCAAAACAGCGTTTCAAAAACAACATCGAAGCCATAAAGTTAGTCAATAGGTTGATTAAATCACAAAAAGAGGCAACCGATGACGAGAAGAAAGTGCTTGCAAAATACGTCGGGTGGGGCGGTTTGGCGCAAGCGTTCGACGAATGTAATGTCGCTTGGCAAAACGAATATAAGGAACTGAAAGACGTTCTGAGCGTAGAAGAATACGCGGCGGCAAAAGGTAGCGTTCTGAACGCGCACTATACAAGCAAAACCGTAATCGACGGTATCTACAAAGCACTCACTCGTTTCGGCGTAAAAGGCAACAACCGCATATTAGAGCCGGCAATGGGAACGGGCAATTTCTTCGGCTTTATGCCGCAAGAGATATCAAGCGGCGCAAAACTTTACGGTGTAGAACTCGACAAAATCACGGGTAAAATCGCAACGAGATTGTATCCGCAGGCAAAAATTCAGATTAAAGGCTTTGAAGAAACGTCGTTTGCGGATAACTCGTTCGACCTTATGGTTACAAACGTTCCGTTCAGCGGTTATACCGTTTTCGATCCCGATTATAACAAGTATAACTTCTACATTCACGATTATTTTCTTGCAAAGGGTATCGACAAGGTAAAGCCGAATGGCTTGATGGCGGTTATCACAAGTAAAGGCACGATGGATAAGCAAAACCCGTCTATCCGCAAGTATATCGCGGACAGAGCCGAACTCGTTGGCGCAATCAGATTACCGAATACGGCGTTCAAGCAGACGGCGAATACCGAAGTCGTAACGGATATTTTGTTTTTTCGTAAGCGAGAGGATAAGATCAACGCGACGATTGAAAATACCGAATGGCTTGCAACGGGCAAGACCGAAGAAGGGTATGAGATAAACAATTATTATATCTCTCATCCCGAAATGATCCTCGGCACACTTGTAAAAGAAACGGGGCTTTACGGCGCGGAAGATATAACCGTAAAACCCGACAGCAGAGATTTATCGGAAGCAATAAACGCGGCTATAAACCGATTACCGCAGGATTTCTACGTTAATCCCGAACCCATGGAAGAAGAGGAAAGCCGAGAAGAAGTCGAAGTAGACTACGACGTCAAGCCGATGAACCTGAAAGCGGTAAACGGCAAACTGTATATGCGTGTGAGCGATAGTATGGTGGAACAACCCGTGCCGTCGTTCCCGAAAGACGCATATCAGAGAATCGTCGAAATGATTGCTATCCGAAAACAACTTCGCAAGGTTTTGGACTTGCAAGTCGAGGGCTGTTCGGACGACGTTTTAACTTGTGAGCAACGGCAACTCGGCGCGAAATACGATGGTTTTGTTAAACGATTCGGGTATATCAACAGCAAGAACAATCTAAGGCTGTTCAAATCCGACGGCGACAGCGCACTGCTATTTGCTTGCGAAAACGTATCGGACGACGAAGAAACCGCGGCGAAAGCCGACGTGTTCACAAAACGCACGATCAGACCGTATACGGCGGTAACGAGTACGGACGACTGTTTCGAGGCGTTGCAGATAAGCAAGAACGAGCGCGGCTCGGTAGATATTTCGTATATCGAAGAACTCACAAAGAAAGATTACGACACCGTGCTGAACGAACTCGGTAACGCAGTATTTCGCAATCCCGTAGCGGTCAATCCTGAAGATAAGTATTCGGGCTTTGAAACGGCAGAAGAGTATCTTTCCGGCAGAGTTGCGGATAAACTGCAAACCGCCGAAAGAATGAAGCAAAGTAGCCCTAATCTTATCGACTACGACAAGAATATTTCGGCTCTACGGGAAGTGCAACCTTCGCCCGTCAAGGCTTCGGATATTGCGGTCAGAGTCGGTACGAGTTGGA
>ENA-ORPK01000758-ORPK01000758.1-human-gut-metagenome-genome-assembly--contig:-NODE-758-length-28448-cov-4.151939_pt1 | contig 28448 bp, 21 predicted proteins | sample MGYA00242139_ERZ509068 | MGnify/ENA primary metagenome ERZ509068 (study PRJEB26280, sample SAMEA2338687) | human gut metagenome | biome: human gut; feature: human-associated habitat; material: faeces... | reverse complement strand
GGTGACCGTGTGACCGTCAATGTGGAGACATTCTGCGGAGAGTGCTTCTTCTGCAAGCATGGCTTTGTAAACAACTGCACGTCTCCACATGGAGGTTGGGCTTTGGGATGCCGAATTGACGGCGGGCAAGCGGAATATGTGCGTGTGCCTCTGGCCACACAAGGCCTGAACCGCATACCAGACAGTGTTACCGACGAGCAAGCTCTGTTTGTCGGCGATTTGTTGGCTACCGGCTTCTGGGCAACTCGCGAGATAACAAAAGACGACACTGTGCTTATCATCGGGGCAGGCCCCACGGGCATTTGCACCTTGCTCTGCACAATGCTTAAACGCCCCAAGCGCATTATTGTGTGCGAACAGTCAGAAGTGCGTCGCAACTTCGTCAGAGAACACTACCCAGAGGTTCTGGTCACCTCTGCGGAGAATTGCAAGGATTTCGTTGTTAACAACAGTGACAACGGTGGGGCCGACCGTGTCATTGAGGCGGCAGGCGGCAAAGACACATTTCAGCTCGCATGGCAATGTGCAAGGCCAAATGCCATTGTCACCATAGTTGCCCTATACGACAATGCCCAAACATTACCACTGCCCGACATGTACGGCAAAAACCTTACGTTTAAAACTGGAGGTGTAGACGGGTGCGACTGCAAAGAAGTGCTTAGCCTTATAGAACAAGGAGAGATTGACACCACACCGCTCATCACACACCGTTTTCCTCTCCACAAGATTGAGGAAGCCTACAGAATCTTCGAAAACAAGAAAGACGAGGTGATGAAGATAGCCATCGGCACTTGCCCATAAGCTTAGATACCTTTAGACCTTTACGACAATTTATTGAATCATAAACTTCTGATTTTACCACATGTTTTTGGTAATAGCATTCATCTTCATTGGCATCGGATTAGGCCACACCATACGCATCAGAACAGCTACGGCCTCACGCCGACGGATAGGCATAGTGACCTCAAAAGCCACTACAGGACTCATCTGGTTTCTGTTGTTTTTGCTTGGCATAGAGGTGGGGAGCAACAAGCGGATAACCTCCGCCCTGCCAACATTGGGAGCAGAAGCTCTGCTATTGTCAACATGCAGCGTATTGGGAAGCTGCATTCTGGCGTGGGCATTGTGGAGGTCTACAAAAGGAAAGAATAGCTGATGAAAGGAAGTCTGATAGCTGTGCTTTTCTTTGCCATCGGCCTGACAGCAGGGCATTGTGACTATCTGCCGACATGGACAACAGACAGCAGAATTAGTTTTGCCGCACTATGCAGACTACTGCTTTTTGTAGGCATAGGGATAGGACTCAATCCCAATATAAAAAATGACATTAAAAGCCTCAGTCCCCGTTTGGCACTTCTACCGATTGCCACCATTTTGGGATCATGGTTGGGAGCAATGGCGGCATATCTGGCAATAAGTAGCGGAGTATGCCCCCTTTTGGAGACCCGCAGCATAACAGACTGCATGGCCATAAATAGTGGTTTTGCCTACTACTCACTCTCAAGCATCTTCATCACCGAATATCGTGGGGCAGAACTCGGCACCATAGCATTACTGGCAAATGTCATCCGTGAGCTGATAACCCTCCTGCTTACCCCTTTGATAGCAAAACGTTTCGGCCCCTTGGCTCCCATCTCGTCTGGCGGAGCCACGACTATGGATACCACCTTGCCGATAATCATTCAAACAGTAGGGCAACGCTACACGGCTCTAAGCATATACCATGGCTTTCTGACAGACTTTTCTGTTCCTTTTCTTGTTACCATGTGGTGCATGCTTTAGCAAGACGCCTCCCCACGACTCTGTTGCCTGATTGTTGCTTCAAACCCTCGAATACTTTTCTTGCTTTTTTAAGCATTTTTACATAAAACAACAGTCAAAAAGCAAGTTATATGAAATAATGTAAGTATTTTTGCATTCTATTATGTAGCATGCCATGACAGTCCTATCAAAAATATTTACGCTGACGGCCATTGCGTTCGCAACAGCGTCTCTAAGCTCTTGCCTTAATGACAGTTCGTCAACATCGGCGCCAAGCGATGGCAACTGCGCCATTACCCGCATGACGCTTGGAACCATTCCGCGCATCGTCCACACCAAGACAACCGCAGGCAACGACACCACGTATGTCACCAACGTGGCAGGCTCGGCCTATGCCATGTATATTGACCAAATCAACCAGGAAATATACAACCACGATTCACTGCCTGCAAATACCATCGCATCTAAAATTGTGTTCAGCAACATAACAAGCGATGGCACTGTAACCTACCAGAATGCAAATGGCAGAGACACCCTGTTTTCCACATCAGACACCATAGACTTTACCACGCCGCGCTACTTCACATGTTTTTCGACCGACGGAACACAAAGCCGCAAATACAAGGTGTGTGTAAATATCCACAATTCAAATCCTGACGACTACACTTGGACTGCTGTCGCAAAAATACCTGAAGCCCTAAACGGCATCTCAAGCCAAAAAATGTTCGTCATCAATAACGACATCACCATTTTGGCATTAAAGAACGGGACACCCACTCTTCTGAAAGCGCCCACACAAACGCCAGCATCGTTGAGTGCCACCACCATAACAGGCATTTCGTCTTTTGTGCCCACAGAAGTCTTTCTATTCAACAATGTTTTATATTATGTTGACCACGGCACGCTGAAAAGCTCCACTGACGGCCTTGTGTGGCAGACTGTTGATACAAACATCTCGCTCGACAAGTTGTTTGCTGTTTCTGAGAACGAGATATTTGCCATTGTCGGCAACAAGATATTCTACTCGACAGACACAAAGCAATGGACAGAAGACAATGTGGCTGACGACATGACCCTGTTCCCAAAAAGCGAAATAGCGTCGACCTGGGGCGAGATGACATTCAACAACAACTTCTACAGCGTCATGGTTTGTGGAAAAAACGCCTCTGGTGAGAGCGTGGTATGGAAAAAAATTGTTGACAGAAAAGGAGTCAATACAGAGCCTTGGACAATCTACCCACAAGACCCCGACAACAAAAATACATATCCCAACAAAAGTCAGGCAACCATCTTTAACTACGATTCAAAAATCATGCACCTTGGACTCACTGCCAACGGTGATGCGTCAGGAATAACAATCAGCACCGATGGCGGACGGTGTTGGCTGCCACAAGCAAGTTCACAAAATCCAAACCTGCCAGGCGAGACCATATCTTTCAGTGCCTGCTGTGACACCGACAACAACATCTGGATAACCACCGCCCCAGACGGAACCATTGTCAGAGGTAAGTTGAACCGCTTGTCATACACCAAAGACCCCACGGTGTTTTCCAAAACAACAAAATAAGCAGATGAAACTGGTGCGCCTTACAGTAATCACTTTAATCTCCTTGCTGTCGCCATTGTTTATACAGGCACAGGAAGATGCAGACTTCCGCATGGAGATTGGAGGCGGCATTGGCGCAGGCTTTTACTTGGGCGACTTCAACAACCGCATATTCTCTAACCAAAAGCCTGCTGCAAGTGCATACTGGCGCTATCTCTTTGACCACTACAATTCACTAAAAGTGTCACTGTCATACACAGGTATAAAAGGGTCTACCAATGACCACGACAGTTTCTATCCCCAGAATCCCGGTGACAACCAAACCAGTGCTACACCGCTGAAATACGCATTTACCGGCAGCGTCATAGACCTAAGCTGCATGTACGAAATCAATTTCTTTCCATACGGTTTTTATCAAGACTTCTTCGGCCACAAACGTCTTACCCCCTTTCTGCAACTGGGCGCTGGCATGGCATACGCCAGTAAGGGAAAAGGAGTGGCCTTTAACATCCCGATGGGCTGTGGCATAAAGTATAGGGTCTCACGCAGGGTCAACATGTCTCTCGACTGGGCCATGCACTTCAGTCTCTCTGACAAACTCGACGGTGTTGAAGACCCGTTGGGCATAAAATCGTCTGGATTTAAAAACAAAGACCACTTTGGCATCACCATGCTCACAGTCACCTATAGCTTTGCGCCACGATGCCAGAATTGCAACAAAGACTAACCGCCAACAAGCAATGACGAACAACAACACCAATATAGATTGGCACAACATACCGCGGCATATTGCCATCATTATGGACGGCAATGGAAGATGGGCGCGCAAACAAGGGCTTGACCGGACAATAGGCCACCAGCAAGGAGTGGAGACAGTAAAGAAAATCACGGAACTCTGCGCACGTATCGGAGTGAAATACCTTACACTCTACACTTTCTCTACCGAAAACTGGAAACGACCATCACAAGAAGTGGCAGCCTTGATGGGACTCGTACTCGACTCGTTGGAAGAACAAATATTCATGGCCAACAACATTAGGTTTCGCATGATTGGCGACAGCCTTCGACTGCCCGAAAACGTACGCAATCGCATCAAGCAATGCGAACAACACACTGCCGCCAACAACAAAATGACCATGGTTATTGCCATGAGCTACTCTTCACGATGGGAAATCACCCAAGCCACCAGAGCCATTGTACAACAATTGGCAGATGGGCAACTGAGTGCAGACAACATCACAGAAGACACCATTGCGCACAACCTGACGACATCATTCATGCCAGACCCAGACCTGCTCATACGTACCGGTGGCGAAGTCAGGCTAAGCAACTATCTCCTTTGGCAGTGCGCCTACACCGAGTTGTACTTCTGCGACACTTTCTGGCCAGACTTTGGCGAACAGGACTTACTCAACGCAATTACCGCCTACCAACAGAGGGAGAGGAGATTCGGCAAGACCAGCGAGCAAGTCTCACAATAATAACTGCAAGCACAAAACCCAATACAAGATAAGCACCCCTCTATAAACCATATTATAGAAACAACTCTTTCAGATGAAGCACGTTTTTCAATCCATATTGTTTTGCCTCGCACTGACCGCTGCCAACGCCCAAAACCAGGCAAACACAACAAAACCCGACATCGAATATTCCATCAACACACGCAACTACATCCTCGGAGGCGTAACAATTGACGGGGTCAACGACTATGACTACGACCAGCTGCTCAGAATATCAGGACTCGTCATAGGGCAAACCATTACCTTTCCTAAAGCAGAAGGTGAAGTGACAACAGCCCTGCGCAACTTATGGGACCAGCGAGTATTCTCGGATGTAAGCATAACAGCCGACAGCATTGTAGGACGTAACATCTATCTGCACATTCAACTTGCACCCCACCCTAAACTATCTTCTGTAACCTACAGCGGAATCAAAAAATCTGAACGAGAAGACCTTGAAGAGATCTTTCCGCTTAAAGAAGGCAGCGTAATCTCGGTAGACGTGATAAACCGTATAAAGTTTGTCATCAACAAACACTTCGGGGAAAAAGGATTCAAAAATGTCACAACAGAAGTAATACAGCGCAATGACCCTAAAGACAAAAACAAGGTCACACTCGAGATAGACATCGACAAACACGAGAAAGTCAAGGTGCACCGCATCTACATTACCGGAGCCGACCAAGACAAAATTAACAAGCTCAAGGCATCGATGAAGAAAACACGCGAGTCGGGCAAGTTGCGCAACATTCTGAAGAGCAAGAAATTCATAGAAGAAAAATACAAGGAAGACAAAGCCCTCTTCATCAAACGCTATAACTCATGGGGCTATCGCGATGCCTATATCGTAAAAGACAGTATAGTTCCCTACGACGACAAGCACATCGACATATACCTCAATGTCAGCCAGGGCGAAAAATACTATGTGCGCAACATTTCGTGGATAGGCAACTCCATATACTCAACCGACGCCCTCAACAACAGCCTCGCCCTTAACAAAGGCGATGTCTACAATCAGGAACAGTTAGAAAAACGCCTTCACGAGGATGCCAACTCCATTGGCAACGAATACTATAACAACGGATACGTGTTCAGCAGCATAGAACCTGTTGAGACACAAGTTGTAGGCGACTCCATTGATCTGGAAATACGCATCCGCGAAGGTAAGCAAGCCACACTCAACAAAGTGGCCATTCTCGGCAACGAATACGTTTTTGAGGATGTGATACGCCGTGAGCTGCGCACCAAACCCAGTGACCTTTTCAGCAAAGATGCCATCATGCGCTCACTCACCGACCTTGGTCAGATGGGCCACTTCGACCCCGAAAAACTTGAGCCAGACATCAAGCCCAACGAGTCAGACGGAACCGTGGACATCACCTACAAACTGTCGCCTAAATCAAGCGACCAAGTTGAATTCTCCATGGGCTATGGTACCACCGGCATCACAGGGCGTATAGCTGTGAAGTTCACAAACTTCGCCATACAGGAACTTTTCAAGAAACACGCAACAAGCCGCAAACTTCTGCCACAAGGCGAAGGACAGACCGTAGAACTGGCAGCCCAAACAAACGGCACATATTACCAGCAATACAGTCTCTCGTTTCTGGATCCGTGGTTCGGCCGCAAGCGTCCCAACCAATTCTCTGCAAGCCTGTTCTATAGCAAGCAGACCGATGTAAACAGCAATTACTACAACTCGGCCTACTACAACAACTACTACAACAGCATCTACGGATATGGCACATCGTCGGGCAACTACAACTACGCCGACTTCTATGACCCTGACAAGTATGTACAGATTTTGGGTGGAACTGTAGGTTGGGGCAAACGTCTGCGCTGGCCCGATGACTTCTTCACATTCTCTGTGATGGCAACATTCCAACGCTACATTCTGAAACAGTGGCAGTATTTCATAATGACCGATGGCAACTGCAATAACTTCAACCTCACATTCAGCCTCAACCGCAACTCATCAGACCAGCCGTTCTTCCCGAGAAAAGGTTCAGACTTCTCATTGAGCGTTTCAGCCACTCCGCCATACTCGCTGTGGGACAACAAAAAATATTCTGCTCTTGCCAACAACAGAAACTCCGCTACTTACCAACGAGAGATGAAGGAGAAATACCGCTGGGTGGAATACCACAAATGGAAATTCCGCCTAAAGACATATACCGCACTTACCAACGCCAACAAGTGCCCCGTCCTCATGACACGCACAGAATTCGGCATTCTTGGCTACTACAATCGCCACAAACCGTCTCCGTTTGAAACATTCTATATGGGCGGTGATGGCATGTCAGGCTATTCCTACGGCTACGCCACCGAAACAATCGGTTTGCGCGGTTATGACAACGGCTCGCTAACCCCGGCCGGCAATGAAGGCTACGCATACAGCCGCATGAGCCTTGAGATACGCTATCCCCTCATGTTGGAGTCTACAAGCATCTACGCTCTGGGATTTCTTGAAGGCGGAAACGCATGGACACGAACCTCAAAGTTCAACCCCTTCGACATGAAACGTTCTGCCGGAGTCGGCGTACGTCTCTTCTTGCCAATGATAGGCATGATGGGTATAGACTGGGCCTATGGCTTTGACAAGGTATTTGGCACAAGATCTTCGTCAGGTTCACAGTTCCACTTTATTATTGGACAGGAATTCTAAATAACACAACATATTATTTTGTCATGAAAAAGATTATCACGTTGCTGCTGCTTGCCTCCGCAGCCATCATGCCATCTATGGCACAGAAATTTGCCCTCGTAGACATGGAATACATACTCAAGAACATACCTGCATACGAGCGTGCAAACGAACAGCTCAACCAGACATCAAAGAAATGGCAGGCCGAAGTCGAAGCCGTCAACCTACAAGCCCAGACTCTCTACAAAAACTACCAGAACGAAGTGGTGTTCCTTTCTGCCGAGCAAAAGAAAACACGCGAAGAAGAAATACTGAAAAAAGAAAAAGAAGCATCAGACCTCAAGAAAAAATATTTCGCACCAGAGGGAGAACTCTTCAAGAAGCGTGAGAGTCTCGTTGGACCCATCCAAGACGAAATCTACAATGCCGTCAAGGCCATAGCCGAGCAAAAAGGCTACCAGCTTATCTTAGACCGCGCAAGCGACAATGGCATCGTCTTTGCCTCACCATCTGCCGACATTTCTAACGATGTGCTTGCCAAATTGGGATATTCCAAATAAAAAAGCTATCTTTGCAAGTCTAAAACAATAATCTTAAAATAATTACTTCACAATGAAAAAAATTATCCTCGCTGCGCTTTTGCTTGCGCCAATGACGATGTTCGCACAAAAGTTCGGTCATTTCAATTCACAAACCCTCATGCAGGAAATGCCGGAAGTAAAGGCCCTACAGACTGAGATGCAGAACATCGAGAAACAATACGACAAAGAACTCGAAACAATGCAAACAGAACTCAAAAACAAATACACTGCCTATATGACCCAAAAGGACTCTTTGCCACAAGGAGTGCAGCAGCGCCGCGAGCAGGAAATCACTGACCTGCAGCAACGCCTCCAGCAAACCTCGCAGACCTACAAAGAAGACTTTGAGAAGCAGTACACAGAAAAGATGCAGCCAATACAGCAGAAGATAATGAACGCCATCAAAGAAATAGGCGAGGCAGGCGGCTATGTATACATCATGGACCTCACCAACGGCATCCCGTATGTATCAACAACACTCTCTACTGATATAACTGCTGAACTAAAGGCAAAACTCGGAATGAAATAAAGGAGAGACCTCCTTTTCTATTTACACAAACACACGACAAATAAGGGTTCAAATCTCGCACACAGGCGGATTTGAACCCTTATTTGTCGTATTATTCTTGCCGGGAACAAATTTATTGTCTCAAAGAAACTGACTACCAGCTTTCCGAAACGATTTAACCTAAATCGGCGTTAGGATTTATTGGGTTAAATATTGGCATTTCGGCCGAAATCGACATCCCTTTCGGCCGAAACAAATGGGTCAGGTCTGATTTACCAAAGCTTACAGCAACGGCTGGCGGCATAAAAATATATACCGTTCATTTCCCAAGGCTTAGCCTCGGGAAATGAACGGTCGTGCTTAGACCCTCCCTTTATCCCACCTGCGGTAAAAAGGAGGAATAAGTCAAGCTACTCGGTCACCACAGTATAGAGCGGCAGTTCCTTTGGAAACACATCGCGCCCATGCAGTCCCTCGTCGGTTATTTCAAGGAGAAATGAGGCGTACACCGCCTTTGGGTTGAACTGTTTAACCAATTTGTAGGCGGCCAATGCAGTGCCACCAGTAGCAAGGAGATCATCATGAATCAATACAACATCGTCTGTACTGATGGCGTCTTCTGCCATCTCAATGGTATCTGTGCCATACTCCTTGGTATAGGTCTCACTTTTGGTCTTGACTGGCAGCTTGCCTGGCTTGCGGGCCATAACAATTCCCACGTGGAGCATTTTCGCCAAAATAGCCCCTACAAGAAAGCCTCTTGACTCAAGGCACACCACCTTTGTTATACCCTTGTCGGCATATTGGCGATACAGGTCGTCAGCCATTATATTGATACTATCGGGATCCATCAGCCACGATGAGATGTCGCGAAACAAGATTCCTTCCTTAGGGAAATCCTTTATTCTGCGCAATTTGTCACTAAGATATTGTTTTTCGTTTTCTTCCATTACGTTTTAATGAATAACTATAATGCAAATATAGCCACATTTGCTCAAATTACAGACAACAAAGCCGAAAATCAGTCGTCAAGAGTGAACTTTCAACATATTTATATTATATTTGTGCCAATATTATCTACCTACTAACTGACAACATAATGAAACTTCGCTTCCTCTCAATTTTTATGGTTGCCCTGGCCACTTGCCATAATGTCCATTCACAGTACAGTAATGTGGCCTATAAAGACGGCACGGTAAGATTTACTGTCATTACTGACGGGGCTGTCAGGCTTGAGTACTCCCCCACCGGACAATTTACAGACAACGCCTCACAGGTGGCAGTGATACGTTCCTATCCGAAGAGCGACTACACCGTCAGGCAACACGGCTCTACTGTAACCGTCAGCACACCCAAAATGGTTGTTAGGTACAAAAAGGGCAGTGGCAAGTTTACCTCCCATAATATAAGCATTACCTCTGCCAAAGGGCAGCCACCATTCAGGTGGACACCAGGAGTAAAGGATACTCTCAACCTTAAGGGCACTTACCGTACTCTTGACGGCTTTGACGGAGAATATTGCGGCAAATTCAAGATGCCGCTGTGTCAAGGTGTGTTGTCACGCTCGGGGTGGACACTGATTGACGACTCGAAATCATACCTCTTTGACAATGACAAGGAATGGCCTTGGGTAACAGAACGTCCACAGACAACCGACAGTCAGGACATGTACTTCATGGCCTACGGCACCGACTACAAACAAGCCCTCAAAGACTTTACCGTCTTTGCCGGCAAGGTCCCCCTGCCGCCCCGCTATGCATTCGGTTACTGGTGGAGTAGATATTGGAGCTACTCCGACACAGAACTGCGCCAACACCTTGACCACTTTGACAACTGGAACATTCCGCTTGATGTACTCGTAATTGACATGGACTGGCACTACAGCGACGGAGTAAGAGGCGGTTGGACAGGCTACACGTGGAACAAGCAGCTGTTTCCCGACCCCTACAAATTTCTTAATTACCTGCGTGATGAGCGCAAACTCAAGGTAACTCTCAACATACACCCTGCCGATGGCATACGCCCATTTGATACTCCATTTAAGATGATGGCAGACTATATGGGTGCAGACACTTCCAAGACCAGCCAAATTCCCTATGAAGGCAGTAACAAGAAATTTATGAACGGACTGCTCGACAAAGTGCTTCGCCCCATGAACGAGCAGGGGGTCAGTTTCTGGTGGCTCGACTGGCAGCAGTTCATGAACGACCGCAAACTAACCAATCTCAGCAACACGTGGTGGATAAACTACGCATTCTTCTCCTACATGCAAAGAAAACAGTCTGCCCGTCCAATGCTCTATCACCGTTGGGGAGGGCTGGGCAACCACCGCTACCAGATAGGATTCTCTGGCGACAGCCACATCACATGGAACAGTTTGAAATTCCAACCATACTTCAACTCTACTGCCTCAAATGTGTTGTACGGATATTGGAGCCATGACATCGGTGGGCATCAGGGAAACGGTATCGATCCCGAACTATATGTCAGGTGGATGCAGTTCGGAGCCCTAAGCCCCATTCTGCGCACCCACTCCACTAAGCAGGCCAACCTCAACAAGGAGCCATGGACGTTTGACTATAAGACTTGTGACATTCTGCGCCAGATTGTTTTTGACCGCTACGCAATGGCACCGTACATCTACACCATGGCGCGTAAAACCTATGACGATGCGGTATCGCTCTGCCGCCCCATGTACTACGATTATGCTACAGACCAGAAAGCATACGACTGCAAATACCAATATATGTTTGGCGATCAGATGCTCGTCTGCCCTATCGGAGAGCCGATGAAAGACCGTCAGTCAACCGTCAGTGTATGGCTTCCGGAAGGCAACGACTGGTATGAAGTGTCAACTGGCACACTGCTCAACGGGAACCAGGAAGTGAAACGTATCTTCCTGCTTGATGAATATCCGCTGTATGTAAAAGCCGGCAGCATACTGCCTACCTATACCAACCACGTCAAAAACTTGCAAGGCAACGAGAACTGCCTTACACTGACGGTGTATCCCGGCGCAGACAACGGTGAGTTCACTCTCTATGAAGATGCTGGCGACAGCAAGGACTATGACACACAATATGCCACCACACGGTTCTCACAAAAACGGCAGAACAACACGCTGACTGTAGACATCGCTCCACGCAAGGGATTATACACTGGCATGCCCACCACCCGCAAATGGCGTATCAAAGTGCTCTGCTCGCAGATGCCGCTGAAAGTCCAGCTCGGACAGACAGACATCAAATACACCTATGACGCCAAAGATTTGGCCCTGCTGATAGACCTGCCAGAAGTTCAGGCCACCAACGCTCAGACTCTAACAATAACCTATCCGCACAACGCCAATGCCACAGACCTTGCCGACGGCACTGTCGGGCAGATGAGACGCGCCGCCAACGCCCTCATAGATTACAGAAAAAAGAACTGCAGCCTTAACCGTACTGACGAACTTGCATCTATGGAGACAGTGGCGGAGGCTATTAACTACAACCCTCAGGAACTGAACAGGATAGTCAGTGACTTCCGCCAGAGCCTCAAGCAGTTATCCAAAATCCTTAACGATAATAAAATCAACGGACAAGACTCCACAACAATTCTGAGAGCTATGGGCATGTAGCCCCAAAAATGTTTACCTGTGTGTGTCTGACACGCCCACAAACAATAAGTCCCTCAAAAGGTTGAGGGACTTATTGTTTGTAGAAATCAGACTGGCAGCAAAACTACTTTACTAAGAAGCATCTGCCCTTGACGACATAGACACCCTTGCCAAGTGAGCGGATATTCCGCGAAGATACATTTGAAGCCACCTTAACGCCCGAGATATTATAGACATCCGTAAGTTCATCGGGCGCCAGTTCACCAGCAACATCCTCCACGCCTGTCATGCTGTAGTCGAGATGATTCGTTCTAAGCGTACTGCTTGTCTCGCCACCATTAAGTTTTATGAAGCAGCGTGAAGCGAGAATGCCATTTGGCACTTCGCTAACATCAACAAAGGTTGCTGCAGAGTTATCTTTCACGAGAATGCCGTAGATGCCTTCAGAACTTCCAGCCTCGGTTGCGCCTCCAAATATCACTGTGGTACCAGTGTTATCCGAAAATTTGAGTTCTACCGGGCCTGTGGATACATGTGCATCGCTCTGACGTATTTCACGCACTCCGCTTTCAAGGGTAGAATAGAGTATATACGGTGTGTTCGCCTTAAGTCCGTCAGGTTTCACGTCCTTGAAGTTTAGTTTGGTGGCAACACCCGTGTTTTCCACTCCTACCAAAGTTTCCAGACGGCACTCCTCACCGAAGATGCTGTTGATCTCATCTGTCGTCAACGACACCGGCAGGCAGATGGTGTTCCACCCTTTGTGGATAAAGCGGTAGATAGAAAGGTCTATCGTCTGACCGTTATAAGCGGTAAGGTCTTTGGGGCTCACCGTATTGGTGACAACCCTCTGCTGTGCGCTGACCGTGTTGAAAGTCATGCATGCCACGGCCACAAGTACCAAGTTCTTCAATGTAATCTTTTTCATAATGCCGTTATATTATAAGTGATTGTTCACAAATACTGTTTGCTGCGTATTCTATCATCTACCTATGGCTCAAAGGCCTTACGGTCTCTTGATGCGGGCTGGAACACCCATAGCAACGCCATACGAAGGCACGTCATGCGTCACCACTGCACCCGCAGCCACCACAGCTCCCTTGCCTACAGTTACTCCCGACAATATCACCGCCTTCGGGCCGATTACCACATTGTCCTCAATAATCACAGAACCATGAGTGACAAGCTGACGATCCTGCGGAAGTATATGAAGCGACTCGACATCGGTCTTGCCGCACTGATGGTCGGTTATCAGCACATCATGGCTTATCAGCACGTTGTTTCCGATACGCACATCACGTATGGAGCTGACACGTACGTTGCGCTCGAAAGTCACATTGTCGCCGATAGCAATCTTTGGAGTATAGTTGCCCGTAGAGATGCTTTGCAGATGCAGCCCAGGCTTTGAACAAAAACCAGTACCTATGGTTATATTCTGGCCCTCAACAACTACAGGAACCTCCACCTGGCACCCTTTTCCCGAACGTACTCTGTAGCGGAACCGATAAGTGGCGAGGCTGTTTCTGAACTGTTGCAGAGCCCGTGTTACCAGAGTGTTGCAGATGAGCATCGTAATGCCGGCCAGCACCACTGTAAGCGTCTTACGCACCACGGCAAACAAGAAACGTACCACACGCCCCCAAACCTTGCCAGACACGCACATCTTAAGTACAGACGCCACCGGACGCCAGCCAAGATATTGCTTGACAGTCTGCCTCCCAGCCTTGGCATCAAGTCCCTTTGTTCCCCTGCGCAGCACAAACAAGCGTACAATCAACGGCAACAGACAGTCGCTCACACTTGTCTTCATCTTCATTATAGTGGCTGGCGAAAGACTGACCGTTCGACTTTCAGCCTCGTAACTGTCAAATACCGTAAGAAGGTTCTTTACATAGATTCGTATAGGGTCACGGACCTCCTGCACGGGATTTACAGGAGCATCGTTGAGTAACCTCGGGTTGTAGATGGCATTTTGCTTGCCCGACAAGGCAACATGCAGCAATAGCGGCACGGCAGGTATGCCCGTGCCTACACCAAACTCCCGAGGGTCATAGCCTCGTATGAAGTCTGTGCGTATGATATTACAGCTGGTATCAATAATACCCATACGCACTACCTGCAGAAAGTCATCGATGTCAACGTATTGTGTCAGGGTTTTGCGTGTCCTCGCATTGAGAGACAGGTAGACAAGCCCAAATTCATTTTTCTCCAACACTTGCAGCATGTCGCCAAAACGCTCTACCCTGACAACATTGCGCGCATCAAGCATCCAAATGTACTTGCTGCGCATAAGAATGGCTTGATTAATGGCAAACATAAAACTGTTGTCACGACTCAGATTGTCGGTGTTGCAGATATATTTAAAGGGCACACGACCCTCAAACTGCCTAACCATGGAAGAGGTACCGTCGGTAGAGTCATTGTCTACAATAATGACCTCCATACGTTCCTGCACACTGGCATCAAGCAACGCCAGTCGCTGGAGTTGCTGCTTGAGCGACAAGACATTGTTGCGTGTCCTTATGCACAAAGTCAGGATTTTGCCGTAATTAAAAGTCAGTTGGGGCATCTTCTACTTGTCAGGATATTTTAGTTTCTTTTGGTCTGTTCCTATTGTTGCGGAATGCGTGTCATTATTTTGTTTTGCCACCTGTTGTGGCGGGCTTATGGCTATACAACTGGCGGTCGACAAGAATAATGTCAGTTGGTTTGAGTTTCACTGCTCCGGCTGTTTTCGCCTTGAAATGCAATACAACCAGAACAGCATCACCATTAAGCGGCCGTTCATTGTCTACCCCTACGAAAGTTGGATAAAACGCCTTGGTGCCATCAGTGTGAAGGCGGTCACGGCTGAAATTTGTGAACAGCTTGGCATCTTGCGGTTCGTTGCCGATATATTGTAATTGCTTTTCGGAATAAGGAACAGACAGACTGAAAGCGTTGACATTGCGCAGTCCCTGTCCCTTTATGGTCACAACAACATCCTCGCCAGTCTTGTAGGCCGACTTGTCGGTTTCAATGGTGATATTGCCGTCCACTCTCTCGCCAGAGGGTGTCGTAAAACCACCTTCGCCAACCTCTACTGCCACGTTGGAGATGTCATAGGCATCAATGAGTCCGTTGCCGTTGATGTCTCCCTTTGACACATAACCCTCAAAGTCTGAGTCGCCCTGACGGAGACCCGTATAGTTCATATATGATGTAAGGTCGTTGCTGTCAAGAATGCCATCATTGTTAATATCGCCTGGCACATAGTAAGCGGAACTCGGCACACGGAATATATATAGTTCGCAACCTGAGCCGAAGTCACCGAAGGCTTTCGTAACGTCAAGCTTCACATAGCGTGCCTTAGGATTGTCTTTAAAGGCGATTTCCTTCAACTGAGAATCACACGCCCAATTAACCTTGCCAACTTCCGTCCACACTTCCTTGTCCATGCTTATTGACACGTTTGCCTCAAGAATAATGCCGTTCATACCCGAACGACGTGGCAGGTATTGTAGTTTATCGAGCGTGTTGACAGAATGCATGTCTACCAGCAGTTCAAACGGCACGGCTTTCTTGCCATACTCTGTATGCCAGCCTGTTTCAGCATCAAAGTCAAATAGTTTGGCTGGGGTTTCGCCACCCTGCGAAGGGAAACTGCAGGTGGCCGTCATGCCCTTCACGGCAAACTCAAACGGGTCGTCGCTGGTGGTTGCCACAAAATCTGTCCAGTCTGACACTTTGCCTGGAGCTGCTGAGCGCACCTTAAACGAATATTGCGTTTTAGGTTTGAGGTCTTCAAACAGAAATTCATTGCTGTGTATATCAAAATAGTTCATGCCATTGAACTCTATTTCATAAGCTTGGGCATCAGTCACATCCTCCCAATTAAGTCTGAGACTGTATGGTTTGCGGTCTGTCTCCCTAACATTAACATTGACAGGTTTAGCAAGGGTAACAGTAGGAATGCCAGCAATACGTGAAGACACCGTCTTTGTCTCGCCACGCTGCACCATGATATCTACTGCCACAGGATTTTGGGTAACATCAGTCTCTGGCAGTTTTATGTTGATGCCGTTTGCTGCTGTCATGCGCAAAGCATTATTGCCATCTTTAACCTCTGTGGAGAAGAACTTGCTGTAATCTACACCATAGCCGAGACAATATGCCGGCTTAGAACTGCTTTCAAGCTCTTCAATAGTATTGACAGCTCTCAGCTTCATTTTTTTTCTGCCTATAGTGGCAGTAATTTTGTCTACAGATTTGAAGTTGCCGACAACACGCAACTGCGTTGCCTTCATCGCTTCCATGCCAGAGAATGTCCCCTTGACAGGGCTGACGCTGATATTAACATGGTCATCACTTGCCTTGGCAGTAACAACGGTGCTTGAACTTTCACCGTTGAGATAGGCTTGGGTAGTGCCATCGTCATCATATTCACTGAAACTTACTTCACCGCCCCACTTTGGATAGATTTCATAGATGCGGAGTTTCTTGTTGATTTCACTGACCTTATTGTTGGCTGCGGTCATTGGGATGATTGAACCTGATTTAACAAACACGGGCAGCTTCCAAAGCGGAGCATCGAAGCTGTTGAGTACGGCACCGCCTTGATAGACATTCCCGGTAAAATAGTCCACCCATTCACCTTCTGGCAGATAGATGTTGTTGCGGATATCATTACCAAGAGAGTCTGCCGCTGTGTTACGGTATATTGGTGCTACAAGAAGGCTTGGCCCATACAGATATTCATATTCCGTAGCCTTGCCGAGAGTATACTTGTTGGGGTCTTCAAGGAAGATGGCACGTATCATCGGTTTGCCGTCCACAGCCTCGTGAGCAATACTGTAAGCATAAGGCAGAAGCATTGACTTCATTTTAAGGTAGGCACGGTTTAGGCTTGTGGCTGGTTCACCGAGAGCATGCGGATATTTCTCGTTTGACCCCCATCCGTCCATATTGAGCTGCATCGGGGTAAAGGTCTTCCATTGGAAGTCCCTGATGTTTACTGCCAAATTCTTGCCGCCGAAGATACCGTCCATGTCAGATGTGATATTCGGCTGGCCAGCAAGACCCGAACCGATATATGTTGGAATATGGAAGCGGATGTACTCCCAATTACCACCAGTCTGGTCACCGCTCCACACACCACCATAGCGCTGTGTACCTGCCCAACCATCGAGTGTAATGATAAAGGGGCGCGCGTTGTCGCCATACTTGGGCATCGATTCTGCCACGTCAGCAATGCCGTTGAGTCCAAAGGAATAGCCAGCACCTACCCACGCCACATCGGTCTTAAGCACGCGCACACCAGCATCACGTATTTCTTTGACAATATCACGTTGTAGCAAGGCCGAGATAGTGTCTACAGGGTGCAGATTGCTTTGAGTCCAAAGGCCTATCTCTACTCCATTTTTGCGTGCGTAATCACCAAATGCCTTAAGATTGGCAATATTGCCGTCAAGTGTTGTTGTCTGACCATATCCTGCACCGTAGCCATCGTTGGGCAGAACCCATCCAAGAGGCATGTCGTGTTTTTTATAGCGGTCGATGACTGCACGTGCAGAGAACTGGTAATTGCCGTCAAGTTCACCATTCAAGCTCTCACGAATGCCACCGTTGTCCTTCTGATCCTCCTTGTAGTATTTGCCGTCCTCAAATTTCACCACCATATATCCAGGCTTGTCAACCTCTTTCCAATAGTCGCGGTTGTAGGCGTTGAGATGCCCCTCATAGAAACCGAACTTGGGAAGAAGCACAGGGTTGCCGGTCAACTGATAGTAATCGTTCAGTAGCTGCACTGGAGTTTCGTCTACCATGACAAAGCAGTCGAGGTAGTCGGCATCGTGGCTCAACCTTACGACACCAGCATCCTTGCTACCGAAATCATAGCGTCCAGGCTTAAACGTGTAAGCCATAAAACCATAACCATTGGTTGACCAATAATACGGGGCCGGCGAGCATACGCCACCGTCTGTCCAACTGTTTTCGTTCACGATATTCACTACGTTGCCCTTATGACTGAAGCGGCCGTTCTGAATGCCAGCACCATAAAAATATTCGTCAGGCTGGGCGTTCAGCGATAATGTCACCTTGTTCCCACTGATTGCTGCAGGAGACTTCTCTGCCATTACGGTGCGCCCGTTTTTAAGATTCGTAACACTGATGGCTCCATCTTGCTTTCGTACAGTTATCGCAACATGTGGCGTCTTTATCACAAAGTCGCCATTCGCTTCGCTAAGTTTGACTCCCCCAACAGGCTTCATCGGATTAGCCACCAGTATCTGCGCCTCCGGCTTAGCCTCTGGACTGCGGAATACAACACCGTTTTGCGGATCCTGGAACAAGCGGAATATGTTTGGCCCATAGAATTTGATATATTTTCTACCTCCACTCTCAAACTGAAGAACAACAGTATTTTCCTCAGAGCCGACAGTGCAAGAAATCACAGCATCAGCTCCATCGTCAGAAGCAGGTATTTTCGTCTTGGAATCAGACAAGCCTATCCCCCACTTGTAAGGCACAGCCTCTGCGGGCAATAGATTGACGCCTCCCAAAACCAATAGCGCCACACATACAGACAACAAGTTTTTCATGATAAGATGTTTTTATACTTTTCTTTGCAAAGATAGTGCAATTCGAGAGCAGAGTATCAAGCCTGCTTGAATGTCCTGCCAAGAAGCACCCTATAATATGCAAAGATAAAGAAATAATGCAATATTACTGCCACAAATCTTACGCTTTTTTACGCAAACATGTCTGTTCTGACCCAAAAGGTTTCTTTCGGCATACGTCCTTACTTCCTTTTGGCTTTCATTAAACCCAAATCGGTCATTAGGTCGTAAATGACATTTTTTTGTTACTTCTTATTGCCTTTTGTTTTTTATAAGGCACCTGCTGCTTGTTTTTAGCTCAAAATAGCCCGCTATTATTCACTAAAACGACAATCAGCATCTGCTCTTCTAAAAAATCAAAATCCAATGAGTCCTAACGACCGATTTGAGTTAAAAATCACCGCAAACGGCTTCCCGTTACAGGCTTTTTTCGTAATTCTGGAAAACTTTCGTTTGTGCCTTATACAAAGGACTTTGGAAGAATTACCCGATTTTGAGGTAATGACTTGGCAACTGTGCCGTATGCTGCGTTCTGCCTTGAATTGCTTTCAAGTAACTCGTTTCTGTGTACAAAAATAATAGAATAGTCCGATGCACACAAGGTACATCAAAGAAAAAGTTCGACTATTTGTTTAGTTTGTTTAATCGCATTACAATCGAAGTTTGACTTCTACCCATTTTGTTTGCAATATATTTGACACTCTTACCTTCATTGTGCAGTTTCAATAAAAATTGGTCTGCACTTCTTGTCCATCTTTTATTGGCGTTAGGGTGCTTTACATAGCTTTCTTCTGACACCTTTTCGGGGTGCAAGAATTCATCCACAAATACAGACGGGAAACGCTTATCGTATAATACAAGCGTTTTTACCTTAGCCCTTGTTATTGCAACATAGAATAATCTTCTTTCTTCTCCGTATGGGAATTGGTCGCTCTTAGTGAGCACATAGTTAAGCACAGGGTCGTCACTCACCTGTGATGGGAAACCGTATGTATCTTTATTGCATTGTAAGAGTATTACATAATCCGCTTCAAGACCTTTTGACTTATGTACGGTTAAAAACTCTATTTTTCGTCCTCCTATCACATAGTAGAATCTATTACCCTCTTTAATTGATTGGTACATAAAAGAGAGGTAGTAATCATCAAAAGAGTAACGCCCCAATAGGAATATTGATTTATCCGATGGAATAGAAGCCACAAGTTGCCCTATCGTATTGCAGTAATCTCGTCTATCATAAGCATAGAATTCCAACTCGGTTCTCATTTCTGAGCTGAACGAATGGATATTCTTTTGTATTTGGGCTTTATTGCGTTGTATAAAGTTCGACGATAAAGAAACCAAAGGCTCTCCAAACCTGTATGTAGTTTCAATCTTGTTTATCTCCGTTGCTCCAAAATATTCGGGGAATTGATTGAATAGAGCCATATCACTTCCCGAAAAACGATAAATAGACTGCCAATCATCACCCACACAATACAACTTTGCAGGAGGATTACCCTCTCGCAATACTTTCAAGAAGTTGTAACGGTCAACAGAAATATCTTGAAACTCATCCACTATGATATAATCATATTCAACAGGGTGTGAAGTACGACATATCTCAGTGGCTTGAAGAATAGCATCGGTAAAATCAATTTGGTTACTATCGCTTAACGCATTTATGTAGCGTTCATATACAGGTTGAAATATATTCTTGATGATAAACACACTTCGTTCATCATCTGCATTTTTGGCTTGTTTCAAAACCTCTTTAACTGATTTACAACTTGATTTTACCAATGTAACGAAAGTAACAACAAGTCGTATAAACGCCTTTTCCTGCTTGCTGCCTTTGGGTAGTACTAAATCGTATAACTCCTCATCGGTCTTTTCTTGAATTGGTACACCTGCTTCAGCTAATAGTTTACGGAGTTTATCCCTAATATCAGAATAATGGAAATCTGCACTTGATGTCACTAAAAGTTGTGTACCAAATTTCTCGTGAGCCGCTTTTTTCCAAGTTATACCATCATTGTATTTCTGATTGGCTTCTTCGTAGGTTATACCCTTGTCTTTTGCGAACCAAGCAGGAACAAGCCCGTGTTCATCAACTCCGAAATGTTCAAGATAGATGCGTTTGGTTACTCCTCCTTGCTTAAAATATATTGAGAAGTCGGGACGATATTGTGAGTGCATCTCATCTGCTAATTGATGTTCGTATGGTTCTTCATATCTGAATTTCACTCCCAGCGAGGACAAAGCAAAACATATTTTTTGTTCTTGTTCACTTCTCACATATATGGCTCTGCCGTCCATATCGGGGAACATCGCCTTTAGCTGCACATTCTTTTGCTCTGATAATTGCTCTCGTCTTTCATTCTTGCGTTGTTCCCAATCGGCTTCATTCGTTTGGTAATCAATAAAGTATTCCACTATATTTTTCTTGAAAGACGATTTATCTAATAATTTGTGATATATATCAACAAACAATGAATCTGTATTGTCGCAAATCGATGGTTTTGTGCCTGTTGTTTTGCCTATAATATCAATGGCTAACTTATGGAATGTGTAACCTTTCAATCCATTGGTCGCCATTCTTTCGGTTAGTTCGGCTGCTGCTTTGTTGGTATAACTGATAAGTAAAATTCTTTCAGGTGCTATACCCTTGATTTCGGTGAGATATTTAACCTTACCGACAATTGAAGAGGTTTTACCACTACCTGCACTGCTGACTACTAAACAATTATCCTCTTCTGAAACAATTGAGCGTCTTTGTTGCTTGTCTAATGGGTATTTTAGGCAATGGTCGAAAAAGTCCCTGTGCGTGTCAAGTAGAAAGGTTATAATACCATCATTATGTTGTTTTACAAGTTTGTTGATTCTTCCAAAGTCGTTAATGAATTTGGATATGGTTTCTGATGGAGTGATGTTAAAGGCTTCAAGTTTCTTCAGAAGTGAATATGCCTCTTGGAAATGTACCTTATAATGATTGATGAAATCTTTTTCTTGCGTTGCGGAGATTACCCTGCCATAAAAGCCATTATTCAAGTCTGAGGGAATATCTATAAACGCCCCCTCATTAAGAGCCGATAATCTCTCTCTTGCTTGCTCATAATTTGATTTCTCGCTATATGCAGATATATGGTTTAGCTTTTCTGCAAGCTCTTTGGATTTGTTTTTTAGGCGTGTTCGTACCATCGCTATTACAATAACCGAAATAGCAATTATACAAATAACCAAAATAAACGCCCATTGCATATTAAAAAAATAGCAGTTGATAATATTTGCTTTGCATAAAAATTAGCGTACTACGGAAATACGGAATTTATAGCAAAAAAATATTTTCTTTAAAATAATCTATTACATCTTCATCCGAAGTTGCTTCATCTACTGCGTTTAAAATTTTTACGAAGTCCTCAAACTTATCTGTTTCATAACCCCCACAAGTTGTAAATTCTTCATCGCAAAAGAAAATCATTTCTCCCGGAATGGTCATTGAGCCTGCTCCATTAAGACTCCTAAATCTATGGCTTACTGCCCAACCTGTAAATTCTCCTTTGTGATATTTAGCGACATTTTCTTTTAGAAAAGCAAGTTGTTCTGAAAGTTTCTTGGTGTATTTGTTCAAATCAGATTTGGCTTCTTCCTTTTCTTTTTTTGCTCGTGAATACTCTCCACGAGAGTATTGAGAAGAATAACCATTGGGGGCAAAAATATCCATAGAAGATTCTGCTGATTCAATTTTTCTCTCACAGCGATTTATTTTAGATATCAAATTCTTGATTTCATCGCTAATTTTCATAATAGGCTCGATAGTAGTTACATCAATAAACATACTATCAACTCTTGTTGATATTGGCTCATAAGAATCAGGGTGATAGAGATAGTCTTTAAGCGTCTCTTTAACCAATTTCTCAGCTTTTTCCTCGTTAGAGAGTGTACAAGAAGTTATAACTAAAGCGGATAATACTAAAAACTTTTTCATAATCTGTCGTATTATTGGGTTATTTCTCAGGGAATAAACTTGTTAAGGCTCTTCTAATGGCTTGACGGATATCATCAGCTTCTGTTTCGCCTTGTCCTTCTGCTGTACAAGAACATATCATTTCATTGGTTTTTGCAGAGCTAAACTGTATAGTTACTTCTATTGTGTAACCTAAACCTCTATTACGCCTGCCACTCTCACCATAATTGACGATTAGAGTTTCATTAGATAATTCGGGTTTAAGTTCGGGTAATATGATATATCCTTCTTTTATTAGTATTCCTGCTATTACATCACTTGGATTAACACTTTTGGTGGTTGAAGAACCATAGATACCGTATTGCCCACCATATGTACCTCCTGTGCTTGATGTCAATTCCTTTGTTGGGGAAATGTATGCGTATTTATACATTTCAATAGGAGCATTCCTTACTATTACAGGCATTCGAAGTGGTGCACATCCATTCATTAATATAATGGCACAAATAGCTAATAACCATTTTTTTATTACGCTCATACACTACATTTTTTAATCTCCAGTTCCCAAAGGAATTTAACCTATTAAAGAAGCGTGGAACTGTATGCCACATTCTTTACTTGAAGGTCGTAGGAAACCATAGATGCAGATGTAACAATAGCAGCCCACGCTATATGCGTGAGAACCACTATGCTATCCTTGCATCTAATTGAAAATTTCCTACGTTTTCAAGTACAAGATAAGCATAACGCTTCTTTTTTTTCGTATGTCTTGGAAAGAGTTGCCTCAATCCAATACAAAAGTATGAAAAATCCGTGATATACCATTCTACTATCACGGATTTTTTTGATTTACAGTTTCATGCTTCTATTCTGTCTTGGCTTCGGTATTCCGATGGCTTCTCTGAACTCATTCATCTTCTTTCTGAACCAGTTCACGTGAGAAACCCCGTCTATCTTGAAATCGAATTTACCGTTTTCATCCTGTTTGATGGAACAGACGGAATGTCGGGTATCAAAACTTCGGTTAAACTCGGAAGAATAGAGTTCACCTTTTATCCCGACCTCCTTGAACTCGCACAGTCTTCTGATTATCCCGTCATTAAAGCCCAAACGTTCACGCAGGAAACTTATCACGGGCATCAGCTTCTCCACATACGGAAAGTAGCGTCTGACAAAATCCACAAACTCCGACAGCTTGCGGTGCTGTTGCTCGTAAGCGTTTCTTATCTCCTGTATCTGCTTGGCTTGTTGCCGTTCCCGTTGTCGGGCTTCGTCTTCAAGTTCAAGGATGCGGTCTTGCAAGTCCTCGTTCCTGCGTTCCAACGATTTCATCTTTCCACTTCCGAAAAGAGAACCCACACTGCTTGCAAGGGCGGTTGCCGTATCGGCGGCTGCGCTTTTGAGCTTGTCGGTACGGATTTCCGCTTTCACCTGCTTTAGTTCCTCCTGCGCTTCGGTCTTCTTCTCTTGCAACAGTCTGGTTTCAGTTTCGAGGACTTCATTCTTCTTTTTCAAGTCCCGATAATACTGCATGGTGGTGGTGTGCCGTGCTTCCGAACCCCGTACCCCACGCTGCAATCCGTATTTCGCCATCACCCTTGCGTAATTGTCGTGGTAGGCGACCAAGGTCTGGCGGTTGAACAGGTCATCGGCACACAAACGGACGGAATTTGTTTTCTTGCGGTACTTGCGCTTACCGTCCGTCTGCTCTTTCTTGGCTTTGCGCCTTTCACCCGTCACGATGGGAACAACGGCTGCATGTATGTGCGGAGTCTTCTCGTCCATGTGCAGATGTGCGGCAACCACATTGTCTTTGCCGAATGTGGCTTGCAGCCATTGGATGCTGTCGCTGCACCATTCATCGAGTTCTCCTTTTTCCTGTATGTTCATCATGTCCTCGTGCGTACCCGACAAGACCACCCGAACGACACGGACTTGGTCGTGTGTGATTTTCCGTCTGATGCCTGCCGTGTTCAGCCTGTGGGCAATCGCTTCATCCCTGCCGTGAACGCCATCGGGGTATTCGACAAGCACCCTGTTCAGATGCGTTCTTGTCGGGTCTGCGTTTTTAGGTATTATCTTTCTCTCTATATGGTCGGACTGCGTGGTGTCCGATGTACCCTTTGCTTTCTTTATGTCTAATGAAAAATATCCCATATTATTCCTATTTTTGCGGTTATCGTTATGTCTCTTCTCTCTGCCTGTGACATCGGCTCACAGGGTTTATTATGCAAATGAACCATTGCTGCACTCGGCATAATCCAAACGAGTTTGGCTTCTGCTCTCGTTTGCACAGGGTTTCCAAAGGGATTTCCCTTTGGCTCGATAGGGTGTTTTTAGCGTTACGGAGTAATGCGTGAAGAAAACGCCCTATTGAGCTATGGTATTTCTGTCTAAATACCTTTCGGAAAGCAGACGAGCATATTACAGATGAAATCCCCCTTTCTTTTTCGGTGGCTGCATCATCCGCCTTGCGGATTGGACTTGCTTCTTCTCCTTTATCGGCTCTGCCGATTGGGACAAGGGCTTACCGCACAGGTAGTCGTTCAAGTCCTTATACTCACGATAGTACATTGACTTGTCAAGCAGCCGTTCCCCAAACTTCTCTTTCAGCTTCTTGCAGGCGTTCCGTCCTCCCGTGTCGTTGTCAAGGAAACAGCCGACTTGGGTGTAGGTCTCCAATATGCTTTCCGCTTTTGCAAGATTGGAAACGGAGTTCAATATGATATAGTCCTGTGTGTCCAATCGCGGGTGTTGCGGATTGTTTCCCACTCGGATGGTAAGGAATGAAAGGTAATCCATGAACCCCTCGAACAGGTAACACATACATCGTTGTCCGCCCTGCTGTCGGATATGGGTGATGTCTTTCGGGGCGACACATCCCTTGAAGTATCTGTTGCGCACTTCATATCCTCCTGCCATGTTCGGAAAGCCGATGGCAAAATAGGGTTTGTCGGCATTCATAAACCGAAGCTCCCTGCATTCTCTTTTGGCAAGTCCGATGTTTATTCCCCTTTCTTGCAGATAGGCTATAAGAGCAGGAGAGGACAACTCACCAACCCTTAATCCCTGATAAGGCTGATTGTCGGAATGCTGTCTGCCAAAAGAGAACGATGCAGGGCGGATGTATGCTGTCCGCTCCTCTATGCGTTTCAGCAGATAGGCTACATCTTCCGAATGGTAGAGTTCCGCTGCCAATGCAATGATATTACCGCCTTTGCCGCTGCCGAAGTCGTACCATTTTTCAAGCTCGGTGTTTACCTTGAACGATGCGTCCGTTTCTTCCCGTAACGGTGATTTGTACCACAGGTTCCTGCCTTGTTGCTTTACAGGCGTATAGCCCAGACTTTGCAGATAGTCTGCCAGTTTGATTTGCTTTACATCTTGGATTGTCATATTACATACGGTTTTGAAGTTGATGAAAATTTGTTGATTTGATGAACTATTGATGTAATATGTTTATATACAGCCTTGTAACCTTTCAACATCTTCTCAACAAACTGCTCGCCAAAAGAGAAATCCACAAACGGGTGTCGGTGGTCTCTCAACTTCTCTTTTGGCTTGTTGAGATTTTGTTGAGAATGTATATCGTTTATTGTCAGTGTATTTATACCCATATTCAACAATTCAACAGAAAAATGATAGTATTACAGGGATTCGAGTTGCTCCCTTGTGACGGTGTAGAAGCGTCCCACCCTCTTTATCGGCTCATAGTGACAACTTCTGTTGTAATTGCCCTGATAGGTGGTGTAGGTAAGCCCGTTTGGTGCAGGTGTCAGTTTCCAGCACTCCTGCACCACCTTACGCACTTGGTGCTTTTCCGCCTTTACCTGCGAGTGCATCAGCAGTACGACAAGGTCGTTAAGGCAGAATGAAACGCTATCCACATCCATTGCAACCATAATGTCAAGCAGCAGTTCCGACATCTCTATCTCCAGCCGATTGCGGTTGCTACGGATAATCTTCTGCAAGGCTTCTGTATGCAGCAATGTGGGGTTGAACCACATCCGGCTTTCCTTTTCGGTGGACAGTTTTCTGTGTTGCAGGAAATGGAGAAAGGCGGATATCTCCGCTTTCAGCTTTTGCAGGAAGTCGGTATCATCGGACTGCAAGCGGTCTATCTTGCGCACCCAATAGCGTGTTTCCCCTGCGTCTATGATTACGGGCAGATGCTCGTTGTTGGAACACAGCACGAATTTGGCGAAGAACGCAATCTCGTCACGGTCTTTGCCTTTGGCTTCCACCTTATAGGAAAGTGTGGTGCTGAGGTTCTTCAACCGCTCGCTATCCTCCCTGCGGTTGAGCAGCACCTCATCCACCACGATAAGCAACTTGCCAGCCCAGTCGGAATTGAACTGGCTGCGGAAATCCTCGTTGGTGTTGAAAGTCACATTGTTCTGAAAAAGGGCTTTCAGAAAGTTCAGGAAGGTGCTTTTGCCCGTGTTGCGTTCTTCCGACACCAACAGCAGGATAGGCAACTTCTGAATTGGTTGCAGGTAGAGCAGTTGCAGATAGTCCATCCCCAACTCGTACTGTTCCCCGAAGATGTGCCGTACCAAAGATTGGATATGCGATAAATCGCCCTCCTGCGGTCGGTGGTCTATCGGTTCGTAGAGGTTAAGGAACTTGCCGACCACGGAACGGTAGCCGATGTGTTCGGGTACTGTGCAGAAGCCGTCATACTTGGGAACGCTGCCGATGTAATCCTTGCCGTAATCCTGTCGCAGGGTCTCGTTGTTCCATGCGATGCGTTTCTTCACATACCCTCCGTTCAGTCTCGGTTGCTCCACAATCTTGTAGAGCGTTGTCCCGACACGGATAAATTCTTCCTTTGCCATGCCGCCATCCGAAGGTAGCTTATGGCTTAATGTTACTTTGTTAGCTTCCATTTTCAAATACTTTTAGGTTCAAAAAATGTCAGCTACAAAAATATAAGTAATTGACGGATAAGTTGCTACGCAAATCATAGCAGAATAGTGAATAAAGTACTATGGGAAGATGAATTTGATGTGTGCTATAAACTCAAGACAATTATAAACGAAAGAAATTCTCTCATTTGGTTTATTTCGAGTACCTTTGCGGTATAATTAGTTTGAATAGTTAGTATATGGTAGAATACACAAGTAGTAGATTATGTTTCAAGGCTGATTTGATTGAGCCTTTGAATGATAATGATTCATTTATTGTGCATATTCCAGATGGAACATTCAAGTTTACATTGACCAGCGCGATCGCGGACGCGAGTCTCGAAGAAAAATTAAATCTGCTGCTCAACAACATTTCGGTGCAGGGGCAGCTGATCGCAAGGCATATGGATATCCGTGATATGAAAAAATACCGCGGGCTGATCCGGGATTTCATGAATGAGATCGTGAACCGTTCCCACAAATTTTCGAGGGAGAATTTCCTCGACCGAAAGGGAAGACACCGGGTGTACGGCATCATCCGGCTGGTTGACGAGAATTTAAATGAGCTGGCGGAAGAACTGATCAAGGATGAGACAGATCATATCGCCATACTAAATAAGATCGGTGAGATCGAGGGACTTTTGCTCGATATACTGACATAAAAACAAGCAGGCAGGAGGGAAGACAAATGGCAGGATTTCAGGATATTTTAGGACAATAAGACTGTCAGAGGATGAAGTGGTTTTGATAAAATAATAAAAAAACGGAATATTCCGGGGAAAGAGGAAAACATATGAGTTATGCAATCGCAATCGACGGACCGTCCGGTGCCGGAAAAAGCACCATCGCAAAAAGAGTG
>ENA-ORPK01000757-ORPK01000757.1-human-gut-metagenome-genome-assembly--contig:-NODE-757-length-28464-cov-13.929037_pt1 | contig 28464 bp, 22 predicted proteins | sample MGYA00242139_ERZ509068 | MGnify/ENA primary metagenome ERZ509068 (study PRJEB26280, sample SAMEA2338687) | human gut metagenome | biome: human gut; feature: human-associated habitat; material: faeces... | reverse complement strand
GTTTAGCAGCGTGAGGCACATCAATATAGCGCGAGCGTGCCTGTAAGGGTATATGTCATGCCTACAAAAAGTGTATAAATAAACTGCCTCATGGGAGTGCGCCTGAAATGGTACTCCCATATCGCCATTAATAGTAAATAAGATGTATTCGGCAAATCAAAATTTACATAGATTCCGCCTTTTCCTCCAAATATGCCCAGCGCTCCATCAGCTTCTCCAGCTCCCCAGACACTCTAGTTTCTTCCTTCGTCAATTCCTGTATCTTATCATAATCCGTAGCAAATTGAGTCATCTGAAAATGTATCATCTTCAGTTCCCCCTCCTTGCTGGCAATCACAGCCTCAATCTCACCATATTCATGCTTTTCCGACATAGTAAGACCTTTTTTCCGAACTTTATCCTGCTGATAATTCTTTTTGCTGACAGCCACACCATCCTTAGCCTTAACATTCACCCCATCAGTCAAAGCACCAGCTCTAGCTTTTTGCTCCGCCTGCAGCCGCTGATGATAATCGCTATAGCCACCCACATGACATTCAATCTCTCCCGCCTTGCCAGTATAAACAAAAACCTTTTGCGCCATGCGGTCAATAAAAAATCTATCATGGGAAACAAAAATAATGGCCCCATTAAAATCATCAATAAAGCTCTCCAATATTCCCATAGTTTCCAAATCTAAATCATTGGTAGGCTCATCAAAAAGGAGCACATTAGGGGCCTCCATCAGCACCCGCAGAAGATACAACCTTCTTTTCTCACCACCAGACAATCTACTTATCTCCGTATACTGCAAATCCGGCGGAAAGAGAAAACGCTCCATCAACTGACCAGCAGACAGCTTACTGCCATCCGCCATAGTAATATAATGGGCCGCCTCCTGAATATACTCCTTAGCTCGCAATCTGCCATCCATTTCCACATTTGTCTGGGCAAAATAACCAATTTTTACAGTCTGGCCAATTTCCACTGTACCCTCAGTAGGCTGAAGTCTTCCAGCAATAATATTCAACAAAGTAGACTTTCCTGTACCATTGCCACCAATAATGCCAATTCTATCATTCCGCAATACTGTATAGCTAAAATCCCGAATATACACCTGTCCCTGCCAGCTATAGCCAACATGGTCCAGCTCAATAATCTTCCGCCCCAAACGGCTGCCAGCCAAACCAATTTCCACCTGATTCCGTTCCAAATTCACTTTCTGATTCTTTACTTCCTCATAGCGCTGCAGCCTAGCCTTTTGTTTGGTGGAACGAGCCTGGGCACCACGGCGAATCCAAGCCAGCTCATTCCGCAGGAAATTCTGTCTCTTTCTTTCCCCAGCTTCCTCCTGCTCAATCCGCGCCGCCTTTAGCTCCAAAAACTCCGAATAATTCCCCTGATAACTATAAGTTCTGCCTTTATCGAACTCCAAAATCCCGCTAGCCACTCTATCCAAAAAATAACGGTCATGAGTTACCATCAGCAGGGAGCCTTTCCAGGCTGCCAGATACTCCTCCAGCCAGCCAATGGTTTCACTATCCAAATGGTTAGTAGGCTCATCCAAAAGCAGTAAATCACAAGGCTGTATCAAAGCAGTAGCCAAAGCCAACCGCTTCTGCTGTCCCGCCGACAAAGTATCCACCCTTGCTTCAAAATCTGTAATTCCCAAATGAGTCAAAATACTTTTAGCCTGGCTCTCCATATTCCAGCCCCCCAAAGCATCTATCTGCTCAGAGGCCTTAGCCAGCTGATTTTGCACCTTTTCAGACATATCCACCTTTTCACTTTTCGCCAAAGCAGACTCATAATTCCGCAGAGCCTGCATCAAGGGGCTATCATCCTTAAAAGCTTCCATTAACACTGTATTCTCTGACACAAATTCCTTGGACTGCTCCAAATAGCTGATACGCATATTCCGCATAGTTACCATAGAGCCAGTATCTGCCACCAGCTTTCCTGCCACAGTTTTGAGAAAGGTGGATTTACCCGTACCATTAACACCAACAATACCGATTTTATCCCCCTCATTTATATTCAAATTAACGTGGCTGAAGAGAGTTTTTTCTCCGTAGCTTTTCCCCAATTCCTCCACTGTTAAAATCATTTATTATTCTCCTCCATTTTTTTAGACTGGATATTATCCACAATCTCCTCATGTTCCTCCTGCAAAGGCTTTGGCAGCTTGGCCAAAATACGGGTAATTCTAAGATTATCCATTTCCTCCACAAAGAAGTCCCGTCCATTCCAGCTAGCTTTCATCCCAATCCGCGGAGGGGACTGTACATTATTGTAAAGCCAGCCGCCAATGGTATCAATATTGTCAGCCTCAATATCCATCTCCAGAATATCGCAAACCTCCTCCAGCAGCAACTTGGCATCTATAGAATAAACATATTCACTCCGCTTCTCCACCAAAGGACGCTCCTGGTCAAATTCATCCTGAATCTCTCCAACAATTTCCTCAATAATATCCTCAATGGTAACCATACCGGCAGTACCGCCATATTCATCCACCACAATAGCTAACTGGGAGCGATCCCGCTGCATCATCTTCAACAGCATACTGATACGCATAGTTTCCGGCACAATCAAAGCCTTCCGCACCAGCTGCCGCAATCTTGGCCGGCGATGCTTATAAAGATACCCCATCAAATCCTTAATATGAAGGAAACCGATAATATCATCCTTATCCTCTCGGCATACAGGATATCTGGTCATATGCTCCGACACTGCCACCTGAATATTCTCATCAAAGGAATCCTCAGTGTAAAGACATACCATATCTGTACGAGGAATCATAATCTCCCGTACATTGCGGTCGGAAAAATCAAAAACATTATCCACAAAATCCAGCTCAGTTTTATCAATATAGCCCTTTTTGTGACTTTCCTCCATAAGAATGCGAATCTCATCCTCTGTATGAGCTGTTTCCTCGCTTTCAGTCTCCACCGGGATTCCCAGCTTTTCCGCTGTAAAATTAGCCACATGATTCAAAAACCAAACAAATGGATACATTACCTTTTGAAAAAGCAGCATAGGCATAGCAATTCCCAAGGTTACCGCCTCGGATTTCTGAATAGCCAAATTCTTTGGAATCAGCTCACCACAGATAATATGCATAGCCGTAATTAAACCAAAGGCTATGGCAAAGGAAATGGTGGTAGCCAAGGCTCCCCCCAGGCCACAGTATTCAAATACAGGCTCCAGCATTTTGCTGACTGTAGGCTCACCTAACCAACCTAAGCCCAGGGAAGCCAAAGTAATACCTAGCTGAGTTACAGAAAGGGACACATCCAAATGATCCGTAAGTTTTTTGGCATAAACCGCCCGGCTATTTCCCTCATTTATCAATGTCTCCAACCGTGAGCCGCGTATTTTTACCACCGCAAATTCCGCCGCCACAAAAAAACCATTCATCAGCACCAGCAAAACCACCAGCACCAACTTTATAATATTCATCGTTATATCATCCAAAATTATTTGCCTCCTAAAAATTCATTCCAGCATTATCTTTTATACCAAGTAACCTATCTAAAGTATTTATTATTTTTTCTCTCTCACCACTTCCATTTGTGACCAATCTAAGCAATTCTATATTGTAAATATTCATAATTTCATTTTTTAATTTATCACGTTTCGCTTGTGGCGTTTTTTCATTATGATATTGCCAACCATCAACTTCTATAGCTAAAATAGGCATTTTAGAAAATTTATTATATAAAAGTAAATCTATATGCGTAAGCGAATTCATAGCATATTTTTGTTGCGCTTCGTTAAGCAAACTTATATCTTTCAACAATATGTTAAGGGGCATATGGCAAACCACATCTAACGATTGATATTTATCATCAGCTAAAATATCCTCTAATAAGGCATACACTAGATTTTCAGATTTATACTCCGATATTCTTGTATGCTTACCTAAATATGCTTCCCGCTCCTTCTTATATGCCTTATACAAATAATCAAATATAGAATTTATATTGCTATATTGAATAGAAAAATTATTATACTGAATATAATGCATTAAATCAATTATATTTGTGCTTCCTGACTGTTTATTACCTGTAGCAACTAAAATAAGTCTTTTCTTAGCTCTAGATACAGCAACATTTAACAAATATGGATTATCTACAAAATCTGTAATTTGATCATCTACAGTAGTTAAAATTATAGTCTCCTTTTCTCTTCCTTGAAATTTGTGTACTGTCGAAATATCAATACCTTTTATCTGTTCTTTTAATTTATCAACCTGCCCATTATATGGTGCAATAATCCCTATTTCTTCAGCTGGGCTATTACACATAGGCAATATTTCATTTTTTATAACATCAATTTCTCTCTGATTGTAATTTTCTCTTCTATGATTTCCCTCAACGGTTCTCATAACCATTATTACATCTTTTTCACCATTATCCTTTGTCATAACAACCAAGTTATTATGATAAAATTTTTGATTGCAATAATTGATTATTTTAGGATGACATCTGTAATGCTCTCGTAACATCGTCTGAGGCACATCTGGCATAATTTCTACAACAGAATTTAAAAAACTCTTATAAAATTTATATCCTAATGCTATTTTATACTTTTTAAAAATCTCTTCTGATTTCTGTTTTGCTTCACTTTTAATTACATTTGGAAGCTGTTTTGTATCTCCTACTATTATGGCATTTTTAGCACAGGATAGAGCTAATGCACCAGTTGCAATATCTACCTGAGATGCTTCGTCCATAATTAAATAATCATAGACTGCATTTTTATTCAAACACGCTTTAGCTGAAAATGTTGTACTCAAAATAATTGGATACTCATCTTGAATTTTTTCCCAATTATAAAACAAGTCCTCCTCTTTAAATATAGTTCTTGATTTTTCATCCGCATATTTTGCGTATAAATGTCTTTTTAACAGCAACATGGCGTTAGCATTTGCCTTTCCTGGCAAATTAATGTCTATATCAGCTAACTCTGTTGACAATTTTTCTAATTCACTTATTATCCATTTTATTCTTGTCTTATAATATAGCCATTGACAAATAGTTATAAATTTTTCAGGTTCCTGTTTATACAGCTTATAATCTAGTATTGTATATTTAAACAAAAGCTTTAGTTTAAATAAAAGACCAAATTTATGATTAATATCTACTTCTGTTTGAGCTTCCTGCCACAAACTAAGCCAACTCTTAGCAGATATATTATATACATACTTAAAATCATCGCCATTTATATCGCTATTCTTTGCATACTGTAAAAAATAATGATACTCTGCTTCTATTTGTGATTTTTCCTGCAATAAACTCGATTGGGCTTCTTGTTTGTCAAATAATTTCTTTAACGCTCTTGTCTCTTCATATATTGTTTCTTGTGAAATTTCTGTTGTAAAATCTAAATTCCAATTCTTGCACCTATCAGAAGCTGCTATTTGATTTTCTATAAATTTTTTCTTATTTTCCGAGTTGCCGAGTTTCGCTACCAAAAATCCTAAGTCATTTTCTTTTTTAGCCAACTTATCATATACATTTTCAATAGCAGCATTATTATTTGACACAACTATCACATTTTTATTCTGCAATAAAATATTTGCAATAATATTTAAGATAGTTTGTGTTTTACCAGTACCAGGTGGCCCCTGTATAACGCTAATCTGGTTATTCATCGCCCTCGTAACAGCATCATATTGACTATTATTACAACCAAAAGGAAATATAGGGGCATATTTATGAGAATTTGCACTTTTTCTCTTATTAGGATTTAAATACATTTCTAATGCTGTTCCAGATTGAATTCCATTAATTTTTTCATACTGTTTAGCCAATAGGCTCTCACCTTTAGCATTGCAAATTTCATTTAATTTTGCAATTTCTTTAAGGTAAGAGAATATCTCATTCGGATTTTTCTTTATTTTTCGTATTTTATCCAATGTATCCATTTAATTGATTCCTTTATATTACCGCAAATACTCCTTAGTAAAGGCTGCCATTTCTTCCTCACTCATATATGGATTCCCCAGCTCTGCTATCTCATCCATATCCTGGCCGGCTCCATATCGGCTTCCTTGCCCACTGCTATTATTATTAAAACCATTGCCCGGATTTCTATAATTAGCCCGCTGGCGAGCCTCCTCCAGATTGGGCTTTCCCTCCTTGTCATTGCAGGTCATACGACAACGGGGATAATTGCTGCATCCCCAGAAATCTCCATTTTTGCCGTGGCGTTTTTGCAATATACCCAAGCCACAACGAGGACATTTAACCGCATCCTCCACCACTAGGCTGGTGCCCTCTGCCTTACGGCACATCTTGGTGGTAAAATCTACCTGGGTTTGCAAAAAAGCCTCCAAGGAGCCATCTCCCTCTGCCATAGAATGAAGCTGATCCTCCCAGATAGCCGTAAAATCTGGATAGGACAGCTCCTCTGGCACTGCATCCACCAGCAAATAACCAGCCTCCGTAGGCTGCAGCTGCTTCTTTTTGCCCACTTCCTTTATCAGCTTCCGCTTATGAATCAACTCATCCAAAATAGTAGCTCTGGTAGCCTCAGTACCAATACCATATACCGCCTTCAACTGTTTTTTGGCCTCTGGATCCTGCACAAATTTATGAATATCCTTCATGGCGGCAATAAGGGTAGCCTGAGTAAATCGCACTGGTGGTCTGGTAACACTTTTGGCCAGCTCCCCAGATACATAGTCAACATTATCATTTTTCTTCATAGGAGGCAGGTTATTTTCTTCCTGACCATTATCCTCCTTATCCTGGCCCTCCTCATTATCAGCCTCATTATTTTTCTTGCTGGTATAAAGAGCCTTCCAGCCCAAATCTATTTCCGTTCTACCGCTGGCAGTAAAAAGCTCCTCCTTGTAAGCTACCTCCACCTTGGTTTGGTAATAGGTATGCACTGGATAAAACTGAGCCATATAAGCCTGGGCAATCAGGAAATAAATATTCCGCTCCACTGCATTCATCTTGCTCAAATCTGCCTTTACCCGGGTAGGAATAATGGCGTGATGGGCAGAAATTTTCTTGTCATTCCAAGCACGGCTTTTAATTTTGCCATCGGCACCCTTGGCCCAATTAGCCAAAGTATCATCCCCACAGCTCTGCAGATTAGTCAAAATGCTTTGGCTATCCTTAAACTGATTAGTAGGCAAATACTCGCAATCAGAACGAGGATAGGTAGTCAGCTTCCGCTCATAAAGAGCCTGAGCCGTATCCAACACCTGCTGTGGCTCATAGCCAAATCGCCTGCCTGCCAAAACTTGCAAAGTAGAAAGGGAAAAAGGCAATCTTTGAGCCTCCTGCTTTTTAGCCTTGGAATAGCCGGAAATCATCCCTGTCAATGGCTCCTGCCCAAAGAACTTTAGCTTGGCCTCTGCAATCTGCTTATCCACCAGCCTGCCCTCGGAGTCCAGTCCCTGCTGCATTTCATTAGGCTTCCACTGAGCCTGAAACTGTCCATTAGTATGCTGAAAAACTGCCTTAATATTAAAATAATCCACTGGTTTGAAATTCTCAATCTCTCTTTCCCGCCGTACCACCAACGCCAAAGTAGGAGTCTTGACTCTGCCAATAGGCAAAACCAATTTTCTATGACCGCTGCGCTGGGCAGCCATTGTATAGGCTCTGGACAAATTCATGCCAATCAGCCAATCTGCTCTAGCTCGTCCCAAAGCCGACTGTCGCAGATTAAAAAATTGCGCATTAGGCTTGAGCTGGTCAATTGCCTCCCGGATACTTTTTTCATCCAAAGCATTCAACAAAATACGCTGTACCGGCTTGTTACAGCCTACATATTCCAGCACCTCATCTACTAAAAGCTGGCCCTCTCTATCCGGGTCACCGGCATGAACGATTTCATCAGCTTGAGTAATCAGCTGTTTCACCACAGCAAATTGCTTGGCACTGCTTTCTGATACCATCAGCTTCCAATGCTCCGGAATAATAGGCAAATCCTCTGCCCGCCACACCTTGTATTTGGCATCATATTCCTGAGGCTCCGCCTGCCGCAGCACATGGCCAAAAAGCCAGGTAACAGTGCCAGCCCCTGTTTCAATAAATCCATTGCCCTTTCGCATAGGCCCCGGCAGCACTGCTGCAATCTCCCGGCCCATGCTAGGTTTCTCTGCTATATATAAACGCATTTTTGCACCTCGTCGGTAAAATAAAAAAAACTGTAATATCATATTATACCATGTATGAAGCCAAAGGAAAAATCCTGCAAAACCAAGAAATGTTTTGCAGGATTTTTTTAGGGGAGGAAGCATCTACAGCCAAGGTTACTTCTGAGAAAGCAGCCTTCATATACTTGCTATTGTAAAAGACTTATCACAGCCTGAGGAGTTTGATTAGCCTGGGCCAGCATGGACTGAGAACCCTGAGCCAAAAGATTGCTTTTCGCATACTCCATCATGGTTTTCGCCATATCAGCATCCCGAATAACCGACTCCGCCGAAGTGATATTTTCATGGGAAGTAATAATATTGCTATCCGCATAATCCATGTGATTTATCTGGGCACCAATAGTGGTCTGGGCATCCAGCAGATAATTTATACCTTTGTCCAAAATCCCCTTATCTGGTGGTATTCCCAACAATTTGTCCCGCATATCCTTGGTCATTACATTGTACTCACTGATATGACGAGTTCCCTCTTTATAGCCAAAAATTTGGTCTATGCTGGTCTGAGGTATTTTTACATGAATATTCATACTAGCCTTATCTGTATGCTGCACCACCAGATCATTAACATAGATATTACGATTGGACTTGATTATATTATCCATAATACCTGTACCAATCTTAGCACCCTTTTCCTGATTATCATACCCTGTATTATTACGAACCTTTTTTCGTCTCTGGTCATAAATCGTCGTTGTGCCAGTCTTAGGATCTGAAGTAACTAACAGATTATGCTTATACTTGTTTTTTAGATAGTCCCCCAATTTTGTATCTATGGTTTCAACCAAAGTTTCTACACTATCTACAGCGGACAAGTCAATGGTCAAGGTCTTAATATCCACCTTGGCATTGCCGCTTGCTGGGCGTTCAGCATCCAAATCGCTAAAACCATTAACAAAACACACATTAACCCACTGGCTGGCATCGGTGGGACAATAAAAGCGAATACCCTTTTCATGCAAGGCCGCTGGAATATCCGTAATTCCCTGAGTATCTACCCAATTCTGCCAGTCAATGGTATAATGTCGCAGCTCTCCGGTTTGGCTGGAAACTTTTTGACTATTCCCGACTTCACCTGGGGAAGTTGCCTTCATCCTGATACCATTAACTGTAGTATTATCCGCAGCTGTCAAAATCTCCGTATTACCAATGCGCCCATGAAGCACATTGGCAAAAGCCTCCGCTACAGTCTTGCCAGCTTTAACCTGATTGCGAACCTCATTTAAATCAATAGTGTTAGTAGTAACCTTGTATAACCCATCCATGCCAGCAGAGGAACCGGTATCTATAAACTCATATTCCGCGGTTCTATTCGTACCAAAGGTTTTACCCTTGTATTTATTTATCAAATCCTCAGCCATTGTTTCATCTGAGTCATTATAGGCAGATAAATCCAAATCCCAGTGGGCTGTATTGCCATCTGCACCAGTCTTATTGTTTTTTATGCCATTCAAAGGTGTTGTAGGTGTATAGTTAACAGCCGCTGGCCTATCTTCAATTATTCCATCAGTTATTGAGGAATTATTCCCGACAACACCTCCTTTAGAAACCTCTACAATCAAACTGCCATTAGACATAGAACAATGCATACCTGAAATATTAAAGTTTCCCTGATAATTTCTACCTACCGTATAATGCCCAGAGGCAGAATCATAGTTCAAACCTCCATCATCATCCCTAAAGGACAAATAACTTGTACCATGAGTAGAATCATTTATGGTCATACCACTTCCCGGCGCAACTGATGAGATATTAGGGATTTCCAGTTTTGCTTTAACCGCCGGAACATCCTCTACCGTAACATCATATTTAAGGTCTGGATCTGCAGGGTCCGTCCTCGTTTCTGTGTGAGTAATAGCATCTTTGCCACCGGTAAAAGCTCCTATGGTCAACCCTGTACCCGGTGCTCCATCATGACCATTTGGGGCAGATGTGCCCCCAGCCAAGGTTGCACCTTCGGTGTTGTAAGCATTGCCATTGGTTATTACTCCATCCTGCTTAGTTGTAAGAGTAACCTTGGAGCCGTTTACCAACACTGAATATACATTTCCCAAGGAACCATCATTAGCTATAGCATTCTGAATCGCATTGGCCACATCATCAGTGGAACTACAGCCACTTATATCTATTTTACTGCCTTCCTTATAGTTATTACTCGTATTTGTAGTCAAAGTAAAATAATGGCGATATGGCGAATTGGGTGAATTAACACAAAATGTTGTATTGTCCAATGGATACTGACTAGTGGCCGAAAAATTCGTATATTGGGACAAATCTAAATCTATGGTATTGGATACACCTTTAGTGCCTCCTACCATATAATCTCCGTTAGTATTATTAACTGAAGATTCTGGCCAAGCTGCAGGGCTCTCAGCTTTTGTATTATAGCCATCATAAGGAATGTCATCTGTTGCCTTGCCAAAAGTCGCAAATGGGCCTTGCTCTCCATCCAAGGAGCTTTCATTGGCATCCGCCAGCAAACCTGGTATGTCACTATCATCTGCCAGCATGGCATTATTCAATACTTCCCAGCTGCTAACAACCTCTGCCACTGAGTTACCCAGCAATATTTTTTCTCCATTAAACTCGGTATCATAAACAATATCCGCCATCTGGCTGTAGCAATGATTTATTTCCTTTTGGATAACTTCTCTATCCTGATCTGTATTTGTATCGTTGCTGGCATCAATAACCTTTTGCTTAATAGTTTTTAGCAAATTAGTCTGTTCCTGTACAGCACCGCTGGCAGTTCTCAACATAGAAGCACCATTTTTTACATTGCGGTCATTCTGCTCCAAGGCTCTCAGCTTAACTCGCATCTTTTCTGAAATTGCATAGCCGGATGCATCATCACCGGCAGAATTAATCTTCATGCCTGATGCGGCCCGTTTCAACATTTTAGCTAAACTTTTTTCGTTGCGGTTATTTTCATGCAACGCCGACATGGCTGTCAAATTATTGTATATAGACATCCCCATACCATATACGCCCCTTACCGAAAAATTAATTTATGTTATTCATCCCATTCATCATTTTAATTATACTATTCGTCCTATGCTTTAGCAACAAGTCTCTCATTTCAAATTTTTATATTGTGGCTAACTGGAGACTCTTTGATTTGTCAGTGGCTTTTTCCCCAGCTTATACAGCTCAACATTCACCGCATCCACATCAAAAATCCCCTCTTGGATAAAAAACTTCACCACAAGATCCTGTATCAGGGCAGTAGAAAAGGTATAACCTGCCTTAGCCATAAGCTCTTCTGCCTCATCCAAAGGCAGTTTCAAGGCCAGCACCATAGCCATGGTGGCAGATTTGGAGGGCTGGTAATCAACATTGTTTTTGATTTTGGAAAAATGCTCCTTGCTGATACCAGCCTTACGATAAAATTCAACCGGCTTCATTTCCTTCTCAGCCAGCAAATCCAGCAGTGATTCCGAAAAAGTCTTCTTGCGTCCTTCAAGAATACCACTCAACATCCCCAATCGACAGGCAAGACCACCACCATAGGCAAAATAGCTTAGCTTGTTGTTAGCAATTAATTCATCTGCCTGATCATCGCCACAGCCGGTATAATTTTCTTCCAGATAGGTACTAAGCTCCCGACGCAGTTCATCTAAATCCATTTTTTCCATCTTTGTCATTCCTTCACCTTCTTCCATCCTATATTTATTGGCACGGTGCCTCAGACTGCACCGCCAGCTTCAATCTCATTACACAATTTGTCGATTTTTTCAGAAAGCTTTTCCAAGACTGCCATGCACGCTTCCTTTTTCTGACGCTCCTCGGCAATCTGCTGCAGATTATCCGCCACATTATCAAGCTCCTTGCCTACGGTCTCTGCCAGTTTTTCACGCACATTACGCATTATATCCCCGTAAATACTATTGGCATTTTCCTTATACTGAGCTTTAATTTTCTCCTTAGCTTCCTGCAGTTCTTGTTCCTTCTGCCGCCGTTCTTCATCAGATTTGAATTTACCCCAAATAGCCAGTAAAACACCCGCTACACTTAGTACCGCACCAAATACGGCTGCATTCTTCGCAAGTCCCACAGCCTCCCAAGGCCTAAACTTTATGCCAAAAAATTTACCTGCGCTCAAAATTCCCTCATGCATTGCAGTCCCCGCAAAGCTCTTTAAGCCCATATTGGCAATATTCCAAGCTGACGACAATTGACTCCCTAATTGAGTCCCTGTTGCTACTCCATCAAAGCCTGCTGACTCCCTAGGCAAATCACTTGCCTCTTCTGCTGGAACAGGCATATTATTTCTCCCAAAAATTTTCTGAACAGAGGTGGAAGCCATTTCCGTATCCATTTCAGTTTGAATCGTATTGGCCAATCTGCCAAAGGTTCTTTCTATGCCACGGAGACACTCCTGAACAAGCTGTTCCGCTCTTCTCCCGGATTCATTTAGACTTGCCTCTAGTTCCTCCTCGCTTACTCCAGGCTTCAAATAGCTTGCCGCTTCCCTGCCCAGTTCAATAATATCCTGCTGGCACTCCATGGTCAAGTCATTGATTTCTTCCTCAGCATCTGCCTGACCGTTTTGCAGAATCCGCTGTTTTCGCAATAAGAGGCTTTCTGCATCATTCAGTATATTAATCTCTTCCGCCACAGATACATTTCTTACCGCCTCCTGCAGAGTATACAGGGGACGCTCTATTTTGGCGGTTACTTGCCTTGACTGTACAAAGGCATTTAGATTAGCAATCAACTCTTCCCGACCGCTTTCTGCCAGCAACTCTGCCTTGATTTCCTCATCCTCCTCCGTGAGATATTCTTCATAGGACTGGGTGGAAATAAAGGATGTATAAAGTTGCTCTGGAGTCATAGGAGCTAAAACCTTGCAAATATCATCTCTAATAATTTGCTGTTGATTGGCGGAATTGCCCTCTGGTGCTCTATCCATCTTGTTAATAACCAGCACCATATTACTACCTCGGTTCTGCTCAATGGCCAGCTTGCGAAAATGCTCTCCCATATGCCGGTCAAAGCCCTCATTGGTAACCACAAAAACCAACAATGCCGCCTTGCTTATCTGGTCATAGGTAATTTCATCATGGTCGGCACGCAGCCCAGTCTGAATACCCGGAGTATCAATAATCTCCAAATCATTCCATTTGTAAACATGAGATTCCTGGGTTGTAATACCGGCGCCAATTTCCGTTTCAATCCCCGAAATCATCTTGATAATACTGGACTTGCCTGCACTGTACTGTCCCACAAAAACCAGCTTGATAGCACCATCATCAGGCTGCATAGTGGCTGGCAGGACATCTGTAGGCAGATTCAGCTGTTCAAAGGTTGCCTCGGTTTCCTGTCGAAGCTCTTCCGCTTTATTGCTATAGATATTCAAAGAAAATTCACTCATGTCAATTGCTCCTTCATCACTGCACCATAGGCATACCCATATACTGATATACCAGTCTATACCTATCATTCATCTTAATCTCTGTCAGCTTACGCTCTGTAGGCTGAATGACAGGTACCTCATCCTCATTAAAGACTTTAGCAAATACCCCTACTTGTTCTATTCCAAATGAGCCAATTAATTCTTCCGTCTTTTTCGCCATTTCCCCGGAGAGGTTCTCGGCATTATTTAAAACCCACAGCTCCACTTTTTCCCCTAGTAACTTTGCCATTTGTGCTTCATAGCCATCAAAGCTGTCCACAGTATCATAGACCACTGTTACTTCCCCCGGTATGCGGGCAATTCTATCTACAGATAACACCAGATTTTTACCTTCCTGAGCTGCTACATATCCTTCTGCCTCATGCAAAAGCTGACAGTTAAGCTTGTTGAGCAATACGCCCAATTTTTCTGCTCCAGTGGCTTCTTCCTTTGCTAAGCCAATCAACATGGCATCCATCTGAGCAAGAGCATTATATAAGCCATCCACGCCCTTGCCAAAAATCTCCTCATTCATGGTATTAGCTACGCTATCCATTAATTGATCTACATATCCGCATTCATCCATGGCATCCTGCAGTTGTTCCTGAAGCTCTTCTTGAGCTTCTCTGATTTTTTCTTCCTTGCTGTCGCCGAATAATCCGCCTAGCAATCCTCCCAATATCCCCCCCAGAGGCCCAAAAACAATGGTCCCAACAACACCAGCTACAGCACTACTCATAAATTGAGTATCACTTATGCTGCCCATGGAAATATCATCAAATTCTACGTTAACACCGGCAAAGGTCAGCTCTGTTTCCAGGGAATCCATCAGCTCCCGCCTCTTGCGACTGCATTTATTAGCCCTTTTTTGCAGGAAACTCATGCAGTCAGCCTCCAGCTTCAGTTCTTCCTGCAAATATTCCTTCCAATCCTCACCAGCATCCTCATTGTCATAATTATATTCAGCAAACTCCGCAATACCATTAGCCAACTTCTTATGTAGACGCTTATAAAGATTATCAAATTTTTCTTGACTTTCCTCTACAAAAATTTTATTCCACTCAGCCAGCTCCTGACATTTTTTCTGATACTCAAAGGCCTCTGTCAAGCTGCTGCCACTGTTTTCATACAGCATTTCCATCCGTCCCTGCAGGGGAATAATCACCCGATCCAGGAAGGTCTTAATCCGCAGGAAGCATCCGTCACGCTGTACCTTGGACAAAATATAGTCTTCCACCTCTGTAAAATTACTTACCTCCCACAGCTCTGGATTTTTATCCTGTCCCAAATAAGCCGCCTTAAGATGTACTGGCACAAAGGTCAAATCGCCCCAATCCTGCTGAAAATTGCCAGCAAATTGGCGGAACTGGTTGCAAATACTCTCAATCCGCTCCCTCTCGGCCATTTTATTCCGCAGTCTCTTCATATCCAGAGAACGCACCTGCTCTGTAATGCCCAGCTTAACATTAATAATGCCCAAAACCGGCTTGCCCAATCGGCGCAGTTCTGCTAGATTTTTTGCTTCCTCCTGCTGTACACCATCATCGGAAATCAAAAACAAAATCAAATCTGCCGCCTTGGCTGCCTCCAAGGCCAGCCTATCATCCTCCCTGCCATCAAAGGAAGCAATACCTGGCACATCTGTAATTTTCATCCCCTGCCAGTGATAATCCCTAACATCCAGGGTTGTGCGCTGTGAGCCGTTACCAATGCTGGCACCGCTGCCATGTGTCATAATCTCCATAAGCGTGGATTTGCCCACCATTGTACGACCAAAAACCAACACAGAAAACTCCTTCTGCTGTTTTTGCAGATAGCTCAAATCCTGCTTCAGCTCTTTGTCCATCTCCATGAAAGAGGCCAGACCTTGCTTCTTTTTCTTGATTAATTCCTCATCAGCTAGGCGGGAAATCTTTCCCTGCTGTTTATCTACTTTCTTTACTTTTCGCTCCTCAGCCAGTAGCGCCTGATGAATGGTATTCCAGGTATTGTTGGCAATATCATAACCCTTTTGAGCATACGCCTGACACTCCTGTAAAGCTGCTTCTATGTCATTATTCATAAAACATATCTCCTATCAAAAAAAATTTTCCTTAATTCGACTATTCTTATGTGATAAATTCATCCTCACTCTATTAAAATAACACATTTGCCCCCCCGTACAAGACATATATCTTATCTCTCCCAAAACAAATTCTACTTTTCTACCTTGCCATCCTCTGATATGGATAGTGTACCACAAGCCATCCTACCATAGGTGACATAGCAGGCTACTTTGAAATTTTTCTCCCTGCACCTCCAATTAGGTATTGATGAACAAAATTTATTGCAAAAAAATAAGGAACAGCAAACTGTTCCCATATAGCCATTCGCTTTCAAAAATTATTTATTTTCGTCATTATCAGTTTTTTCCGTTTTCGCTACACTTTCTATCATGTCAACGACTAAAGCATTAAGCTGTGCGGCATTCTGTGATGTGATGACAGGGCGTCCAGTATCATTTTCGATATCCTGTCGAACCTGCCCAGCATAGCTGCCGCCACGCCGGGCAATCTTCTGACTTTCAGAAAAGCCTCCTGGCTGATGTGCTTTTGACAACTCTGTGGTTGTTGCCTCTGCCAGCATATTCAGTACAATTTCCATCGTACTCATATTATCACGCAGGTTTTCTTTTTTCAGCCCTTTCAACTTCTTATATTGCCGAGTAGTCATGCCGGACCATGCTTTCGTAATTTCATCAGTGAGAATAGCATACTCCTTGCCTTGCTGTACGCCGCGCTCCTGCCATTCAGTGGTAAGCTCATTACTGACACGGATAGAAAGAAGCCGCTGATGAATCCAATCTGTATCATACCCCTTTTTCTGGTAGGTCTCTAATGCACGGTCGATTGCCTGTTCAGGATCTATTGTTTCTTCGATGCGTTCACGGCCGACCTGAGCAAGCCAGAGTTTGAACGGTTCAGCTTTTGGCGATGGGATAGACTGAATAATGCGTAAAAGCTGTTCCGCCGTTGCTGCCAGCACTTTACGCTTTTTACCTGTTGCACCCATCATTGCTACCTGGGGACAATTTGTCCCTAGGTAGCTTGCAAGCTGTTCATCACGCTTACGCATTTTTTGAGGTAATCTGTTGGATTGGAGCTATCTGTCAGAACAGCAATAACATCCACAACAGAGAAATACCATTCTTCCTGTTCTTCATCCCATGCGGTGCGTATTTTCCTATCTTCAAAAAGCTGGATAGAACTATTTTTGTCCATATGCTTCAACCCCCTTTATGTGCTCCATTTTCTCGCCTCTTTTAGAAATTATGTTTGTATATATTTTATCATATTCACAGAAAACATACAATCGAACAGCGAGAAAAATTATTAGGATTTTTATTTTGTGCACTGCCAAAAAATCACGATGATTCAGCAACAGCCGGAGGGGCATGACACTTTTGCGTCGGGAGACTCCTGCTTTTGCGCAGCAAAAGTGGCCCCGGTGGCACTCTCTACCATTACGGCCTCTGTGAATTGGCTCAGCGACAAGCGGTATTACTGCGTTAGGATAAATCATCAGATAGGGCCATTAAGTCGGACAGAGCAAAAGTCGTTATGACCGCAGGCTGTATTTCGAGAACCCACTGACATAACGACTTTCATTTCCAATATTTAGGGAGATAGGCAACTCGGCAAATCAGAATTTGTATACGCAAAAAGAGCATACAATCCCTATAGAAATCGTATGCTCCCATAAATATTCGTAACTTTTACAAACCTCTCGACTAATATATACATATTATTTTTTATTGCTTAAGACTTTTGGCAACAAAATCCAGCTCCTCTGGAGTATAGCGACCTGTTGCACGCAATTTATCTATGGTTGTAAAGCCATCTAAAATCATATTTCTTAAACTCTCAATTCTAGCTTCAAGTCTGCCTTTTTCCTCTCCCAATAGCATACCTTCATGTTTGCCTTTAGTTACGGCCTCTTCCCACAGGCCTAAACTTAAATTACACATATCGCTCACCTCCTGATCTATTTCCAGTGTCATAGGAAGCTGAAATTCTTCCTGTAATTTTTGTTTCTTGGATTTTACATCCATTTTGCTCAGCAATGTATCCAGCATACCAATAAGCTGGTTTTGACTACACTCAGGATTTCCGCTGAGATGGACAACAACCACACCTTCATAATCGTAGGTATAATCAATATTGAGACGATTATTGCCTTGATAAAGAATTTCTGGTTTTAGGGAATATGACACAATAGAGTCCCTTTTGTCTTCTGGACAATCCATGCATATCCAAATGCTATAGACCTTTTTCATATTGTCATATTGAGCTGAATCGGAACCATTATTGGTAAATTCAGTGTTTAATTGTGCCGAAAGCAATCTAGCAATATAAAATATGCCTCTATTGACAATACTATAGCCAGGATTGCTTTTCCGCTGAGCTTCAACATTGATAATAATCTTGGTCTTTTCGCCATCGGGCAAATTTACTTCAAAACGCAAATCATATACAATACGTCCCTCACCTGAAATATCATCCTCCAACTGCTTGTTAATAATCTTTGGATTGCTCAGCCCAGGCTCCACAAAGGTTTGACCAATCATAACACTATTACCGTCAATACAATTTTCTATTTGTAGCAACGACAACGCAGACAGCTCGTGAACCGTGAATTTGAGAATCCGTGCCAATATAGGCTTATTCGCCAGAACCTTTTTGATGCTCTTGTCATATTGAATGAATAGATTTTCCATTTCAATATCCGAGGCAAGTGCTGTAGGGGTATCAACCAAATTCACCACTTCCTTATGCTTATTTTACAATAATTATATCATTTTCCAAACATATAATCAATCGAATGCTAATTATAAGCAAAAATATATTTGGTAGTTTTCCACTTGCAATGAACGGCAAGTATCACATAAATTGGGATTATTCGGCAACAGCCGGAGGGGCATAACACTTTTTCCCACATCAAAAAACCTCAGAACTCTTTCAATACAAAGTTCTGAGGTTATTTTCATCTGGTGCGATTGGCGCGATTCGAACGCGCGACCCCCTGCTTAGGAGGCAGATGCTCTATCCAGCTGAGCTACAACCGCAACAGATATAGTATATCAAATTATCTCATTCTAAGCAATAGCCAAATCGGCGTTTATACCCCCAGCTTATCCTAGATCTTTAGCCAAAGTCTTAAGAAGAAACTTACCTTAGCTCAGCCTCTACGGCCTTTTGCTTAGCGCAAAATTCATGATATTTCCTTTTGTTCTCATACATCATATGATCTGCCTCTTTGTACATCTGAGGTATTTCCTTGCTATTATCTTTAACGCAGGCATAACCAATAGAGGCAGATAACATCACGCCATGAAGATATAATCCTGACAGCTCAAAATGTAGCTTTTGCACCAGTTTCTTGGCCCTAGCCTCATCTGTTTTGTTGCAAATAATAGCAAACTCATCACCACCAACCCGAAAGGCAAAATCACCCTTACCAAGATTGGCTTCTATAGCCGCAGCCATCATGCCCAGCAGCTCATCTCCCGCCTTATGTCCATAATTATCATTTATATGCTTGAGATGATTACAATCCAATACCAACACAGCCAAAGGGTATTCTATGATCTTACTATCCTGCCTCTTATTCAAATAATTTCTATTATAAAGGCCTGTCAGCGCATCTCTCCGATAGTAATGCAACAGCTTTTGCTCCAAATTAACCTTTTCTGTTACATCGTTGGCAATACAGGTAATACCCGCAATATTGCCATTATCGTCGTATACCGGAGTTTTGACAATCTCATAATATACCTTGTGCCCATCTATAACTGAACTGCACTGAGTTTTTATTTTCTTGCCAGTGGCCAAAACCTCCAAATCCTCACTGCGGCATTGTCTGGCCATATTCTCATCCAGCTGAACCTCACTATCAAATTTGCCAATAATACTAACGCCAGGCTTGGCCCATTCCGGATTAGGTCTATTGGTAAAAATATACCGTCCCCCTGCATCCTTCATAAAAACCTCTGCTTCCAAAGCTTCCAAATACCTGGAAAAATTATTTTTAAAATCAAATTCCATAAAAACACCATACCCGGCCTAGGCAATCCCTTAGCCATCGTCCCAAAATTTTCCTTTCCCAAAATCCCTTTGATTCTTTGCTATGATGATTATATAGTATTTTTGTCTTATATACAAGCTATAGCCAAGCCATTACAAAATTATTTTTTCAGTACCTCGTGATCCAACTCTGTCCCATCAGGCAAATAGCAATAGAAATTCAACTGGTTTTCTGTAGCCTGCATAGTCATGTAGTTAGCCGTTTCCGGCTGAGGTGCTACATACTCGTCCAAGGCATGATTAACCCAAAGATTGGGATATCGCACATTGCCTGCTACACCTGTAAGAATATATAAAGGCCCTGAGGCATCATGTTGAAAATTCCGAATATGCCCCCGATTCCTGTAAGTGTGAAGATGAGCCGAAAGAACTGCATCTACCCCCATTTCCTCAAATACAGGCATCCACACCAAGCCCTCCTCATCAAAGCCTTCCTGACGCTCTGGTCTGCCATTAATTCTGTATTGCAAAGCATCACGATGCATTAGCACCACCTTCCAAGGCTTTTGGCTATTGGCCACATCCTGCCGAAACCAACGAAGCTGTTCTTCCCGCAAATCTGGACTCATTTCCTTTAGCTCCTGCAGCTGGGTATTCAACACAATAAAATGCACCGGTCCATAGTCATAGGAATAATAATATCTGCCATATTTGCTACTGCCATTATCCGGCACAGCAAATTCTTTCAAATAGGCCACTGGCTCCCGCACCTGCCAATCCCTATTGTAAGTTTCATGATTACCCATGATAGGTGCCACAGGTATTCTGTCTATAATCCCTGCCAAAGAGTTAAACCAAGCCTCCCACTGGCTGTGATCCTCTCCATTATCCACCAAATCCCCCATATTCACAAAGAATTTGGCCTCTGGATTTCTCTTAGCTGCATTTTGAGCCAATTCCTGCCATCCACTATAATCACTAGACTGAGAATCTGGAAAAATCAAAGCCGTAAAAGCTCCACCATCATCTGTAGACAGATTGTGCCACTTTCCTACTTGTCCATTGCCAATAAGGCGATATTCCAGCTTGGCTCCTGCCGGTAAATTTTCCAATCTGGCTGTGTACAACATAAGATTCTGCCCATCATCAGTATAGATTTCACCCTTGGCTCCGACTCTATTTACCTTATTATCACCAACCTGTCTATACTCCACTGCTCCATCAGCAATAGGCTCATCAGATTGCCACATAATAGCCCTGCTGGAAGTATTATCCTGAGCTACAATCTGCCGAACAAATTTGACTCCTGGCAGCTCCTCCTGGGTATTTTCCTGAGCTGATAATATATCTCCACATCCTGCCGTTAATATAAGCAGAACAAACAAACCTAACATTAACCACAAATTATTAATTCTTTTTTGCATAACATCCTCCTTCGCAGGTAAATCAATTTCTAGGCTTCACTTGCTCCCTAATATAAAACACATTTTCCCATGCCATCTCATCATCTCCATACTTGTTTTTGACCATATATAGATTTTTTATAGCATATATAATACTACTTAAACCTAACTTTAGGTCAAGACCATGAGGTGATTTTTATGTATAATATTGAGCAGATTTCCCAAATGTTTGACGATACCACCAGTAAAAATCCCATTTATGATAAAAAGATGGTATAATAGACAGATAGACTTACTAAATAATAGGCTGACAAATTTTACATGACATCAGCTTCTGATATTCAGTAAGGTAAATTGTGTATTGGAGGATTTTGAAAATGAGTGAAGCATGTTCCCATGATTGTTCATCCTGTGGGCAGGAGTGCGGCGACCGCAGTGAGCCTCAGAGCCTGTTGGCCCAGTCCAATCCTGATTCCCATGTCAAGAAGGTTATTGGCGTAGTCAGCGGCAAAGGCGGCGTTGGCAAATCTATGGTTACCTCCCTGCTGGCTTCTGCCATGCAGAAAAAGGGCTATAATGTAGCCATTCTGGATGCAGATATTACTGGCCCATCTATTCCAAGAATGTTTGGTCTGGGTGGTCAAAAGCCAACAGGCACCCCAAATGGTCTGACTCCTGCTACGGCCAAGAATGGCACCAAGGTAATGTCCGTTAATCTGCTGCTGCCTAACGAAACAGATCCAGTTGTATGGCGTGGCCCTATTATTGCCAACACTGTTACCCAGTTCTGGACTGATGTCTGCTGGGGTGATGTAGATTATATGTTTGTGGATATGCCTCCAGGAACTGGCGATGTGCCTTTGACTGTATTCCAGTCCCTGCCTGTAGATGGCATTATCGTTGTTACCTCTCCTCAGGAACTGGTAGCTATGATTGTGGAAAAGGCTGTTAAAATGGCTGGCCTGACCAAAACCCCTGTCATGGGCCTGGTGGAAAATATGGCTTATTTTGAGTGCCCTGACTGCCACAAAAAGCATTATATCTTTGGTGACAGCCATATTAATGAGCTGGCTGCCAAGCATGGCATTGAGGCAACCGCCCAGCTGCCAATCCGCCCTCAGCTGGCTGCTGCCAGTGATATGGGCGCCATCTTTGATGTAGACACTCAGGATTGGCTGAATGGCCTGACTGATTTCATTGAAAAGTCTCACCCAGTAAAATAACAATCCCATAAAAGCAAAGCTCCGAGAAGCTTCTGCCGCCATTATGGCTGCACTGCCTCCCGGAGCTTTTTATTTTTCACATATGCTTACAGATTCTTAAATGTCCAATCCAAATACAAAGCCCGCATTTGCTTTTGCTCTCTACTGCGCACCACAGCCCGCAAGCCATCAGGCATAACAAAGGTATCCTCCTCCAGCCCCTCCACATAATGCATATTGATAATCACACTACGATTCACCTTCAAAAAACAATCATGCTGCAAAAGCTCCTCAAATGTATACAAAGGGCAATACTCCTGGACAATACCACTAACAGTATGAATATAACACAGCTTGTCCCGAATTTCTATGGCCACAATTTTATCTATATTAAAAGACAAATACCGGCGACCAGTATCTATCGTAATTAACTGGGTGGGATGAAATACTTCCAGCTTATCCAGCGCAACCCCCAAGCTAGCCTCTGTTACAGGTTTAAGCAGATAATAATCAGCCCCCACCGCATAGCTTTCCCAAGCATGGCTGTTGCTGGTGGAGACAAATATCAAGCTAAAATTCTTTTTAGCCTCTCTCAGCTCCTTGGCCAACTCTGTCCCCATAGCCTCATCATCCAGATAAATATCCAAAAAAATCACATCAGGCTCCTCCTGAGCCAGATAATTATAAAAATCCTGCTGAGTGGAAACACCCTGCACATCTGCTTGAATATGTCTTTTGCTTAACAAGGACTCCAAAAGCTCTGACAGCTGCGTCAGCTCCTCCAAATCATCATCATAGATAAGTATCTTCATTGGAATCCCTTCTTTCCGCAAATAGTTTTTCTCTCTATATTTTATGCTCCCCAAAAACAATCTGCAAGAATTTTCTTCACAAAAAAACAGCCTGCACTATTTAGCCACAGGCTGTCACATTTCCCTTTTACTAATCAGCTAAGGAATCAATAGTCATCGTCCTCAACCCAAACATCACCGTCTGGATCTACAACGGCAACATTGCCATCCTCATCAGCTACCCCTACATAGCCATCGTCAGTAACCACAGCTACAGTGCCATCGTCCTCATCGTAATAGTAATCATCTGCAAAGGCCACAGACTGAGTACCCATCATCAATAAACCGGCGGCCAACAATACACGAAGCTTCTTAAACATAGTAATTCCTCCTCTTTACCTCTTAACACAGCTCTGGCTGTCAGTCCTTTCTCCATCCACGGAGAATATATGCAAATCAGATACAAGCGTTCATATATCTTACTAAGTAATGATATTTTTCAACATCAGCTGTACCTGAAAACTGCCCTCTTCCTGATTTACCTTTAAATAACCTTGATAATTGTCTACGATAATTTTTACATTTTGCAAGCCCATTCCCGGAGCGGCAAAATCCCTCTTAGCAGATAAATAGCCCTCCTCTGTCTCAACCACATGGCTTAGACAAGGATTTTTTACCGACAACAGCAGCATATTCCCCTTAGTAACCAGCTTTAATTCCAGCGGTGGCATGGACTTTTCCGGCTGTCGCTGGGACAGCTCCAGCATAGCTTCAAAAGCATTTTCCAAAAGATTTCCCAGCACAATAGCCATATCTATATCCCGGATATAGAGCCTGCCTACCGTAATTTTGCCTGTATAGGCCAAGCCCTCCTTACGGAAACGCTGCTGCCAATAGCCTGTGATACCATCTACAATCTGATTGCCACATAGAAGCACTGGCTTTAGCTGATCATCCAAAAGCAAAAGGTATTTATCCAGGTATTCGGCTAATTTTTCATATTCCCCTTGGTCTAAGTAGGCCTTCATAGCCAAACCATGATGGCGAATATCATGCTGCAGCCGCTGGGTGCTTTCACAGTTTTCCACCAGCTTATGATAATATTCCCTTTGAGTTTTACGAATATTATCCAAAACCTTCAAATCATTGTGCAGCTCCTGATTGGCCTTAGCCTTTTCCACCAAGGAAAAGCAAAGGAAAAAAATGTAGAAAACTGCACCGAAGATTAAGATTCTTCCTACTAGCATATGCCAGCTTCTATCTGTGGAAAAATCCCTTAGTCCAATGGCAGCTATTAACATCAAGGTCATAGCTAGCAAAAAATATCTACGGTTAACCACATCCTGATTATCAATCCAAATGTACTGTTTTACCCGCTTCACCAGCAATCTGGCTGGGTAAAGCACCATACCATATAGTCCTGCCAAGGTAGCAAAATTCACTAGATAAGGAGACATCCCTTCTGGCGTCATTGCTCCTAACAGCAAGCTGGCACTTTGTGTCAGAAGAACCCAAGGCCCTGTTAGCATCACACAGCTAATAGCCATGTCCCAAGGCACTCTTACCACAGCAACACACACTGCCGCATTGAGAAACGAATTGAGATACAGTAATACGGAAGGATCTTTTCCAGCATAGCTATATGTTATGGTCAAAAAGAAACCTAGCTGGATTAGCACCAACACAGCTAAAAACCAGCCTAAAGGCAATCTAAGCTTGTCTCGAAAAGCTGTCAAAAACAAAGTCACAAACAGTACAGGGCGAATCAGCATGAATAACAAGAAAAAAATATCCATAGCATCTGCCTCCATCTATATTAATTATACTACATTTTCAAGATGCACTTATGTCTATTCACGGAATATATTGCAGATTCACGGAATTTTTTCTTTATTTTATGGATTTTAGTTGAAATTATCTAGTTTTTGATAACAAACATCTCCCTTTGTATAATCAAAAAGCAACCATGTATCCTGTTTTTCTACATGACCGTAGGCCAAATTTTGCACTGAGTAGGTAAAATATTCAATTTGATAATTTCGGCGAATCTCCCGCCAGGTAGTAAACTGGAAACCTGGCAATAGCTTTTCAGCTGTAATATCCCCCTGATTACGCCAAAAACCTGCTGTTAAATTTTGGTATTTTTCCAAATTCCAATTCAGCTGCTCCGGACGAATTTTGCCATTATCTGCCACCAAAGCATCAAAACGCAGGAGATTGTCCCAAAGCTCGCTATCTGCCAGCTGCGCGCCATAGGCTTCCCCAACAAATTCCTGCAAAAGACCATAAAGATGCTTGGCACTATGTGGCTGGTGGTGGTAGCCCTTGGCCTGCCAAAAGTTCGTTAATTTGCTGTAAAAGCCAAAAGCATCTCCCTGCTCCTGAATGGCAATCAAATAATTACAGCTATGACGGCAACGGCCTGCATTGTGATACAGCTCAAAAACAGCTTCAAAAATATGAAGCCAATGGATTTCCTCATAGGTAAGGCAGTCATTGGACAAAACCTCATAGGGGCCAATATCCATATACTGATAGTGATATTGCTCCACCATCTCCATCATGGTGGCTCCCTTCAGGAATTTCAAAAAGCCTAACTGCAACATATCTGTATTAAGGGCGTACACCTGATTAAAAGACCTTTTAAAGGAAGCCATATCTTCCCCGGGCAGACCGATTATCAAATCTGTATGAATATGTATATTTCCCTTGACCTGCAGGGCCTTAATGTGGTGAGCAATCCTATCCCAGTGATTCACCCGCTGAATCCGCCTTAAAACCTCTGGATTGGTACTTTGAATGCCAATTTCCAACTGTACCCTGTGCTTGGGCAAGCTTTGCAACAAAGCAATAACTTCATCATCAAGATAGTCCACCGCCACCTCAAAATGGAAATTCGTGCGACAGCTATCTGGCAGGGCTTGAATAAATTGCAAAATAGGCATAAAATGCTGTTTCTTAGCATTGAAAGTTCTATCTACAAATTTTACCTGACGTACATTGTGGTTCACAAAAAACTGCAATTCCTGCTGAACCAACTGCCAGCTGCGATACCTCACCCCTGCCGTGGCACAGGACAGGCAATAGGCACAACGGAAGGGACAGCCTCGACTGGTTTCGTAGTATAGAATCCGCTCCTGAATCTCTGACATTTCCTCTGGTTCATAGGCAAAGGGCAGAGATATCTCGTCCAGTTGAGGCACATCCACCACCCCACCATCCTTATAATGACCTGCTTCATCCAGATAGGCAACTCCCGCCAAATCCTTTAATTGGTCATCCAATACTTTCATATTATAGACAATTTCATGTCTTGCGACTTTGAGCTTTTCTTGGTTATCAGGTATTGGCTGAGAAAACAGCTTTTGAAGCAAAGCAGGAAAGGCCTGCTCTCCCTCACCCCGAATAACAAAATCTACAGCAGGAACTTCCCGCAGAAAATTCTCTGTACCATAGGAAACCTCCGGCCCGCCACAGATAATAACAGTCTCCGGCAAAACCTTCCGCAGTAAAGGAAGCAGCTGCTTTATCAGCTGAATATTCCAGATATAACAGCTAAATCCCAAAACTTTAGGATGATATTCAAAAATCTGTCCCAGCATTTCAGGAATATAATTATTGATAGTCAGCTCCAATAGTTCCGGCTTTCCCAGCCCCGCCTGACAGCAACTCTCTCGTAAATATCGCAAAGCCAGATTGGTATGGGAAAACTTGGCATTCAAAGCCACCAACAAAATATCAGTATGCATAACAACATCCTTTACAAAATAATGAAACATCCCTAATCAGCAACAAGCTGAACAGGGATGTTGAAAAATTTACAAAATATCTGCTACCAACGCTCCTATAGCTTGGCGGGATACTCCATCCTGCAAAGTTATAGAATAGCTATAGCCGTTTTTGTGCCAGATAGCTGTGCAAAAACTGCGGTTGTTCCCCTCTACAATCACAATATCTTTACCGACAGCCAGCTTTTCAATATTGGCATACTGTTTATAATCACCGCTAATATCATCTATAGCCTTGGCCTTACGCACTCTGGCTATGTCCTGCCCCTTGACATCCTGATAGATAATTTCCACCAACCTATCCCCGGGCACACTGCGCCAAACAGCCTGATGTCCACCAAAAATTTTCTCTGGAGCCTGCAACTTTATATCTGCGGCTTGACAGGCGGTTTTCAAAGTGCCATATTCCTGCCAGGGATTTGGTATACGCAAATTATCCTCTATAGGCATGATTTCATGGTCATAATTGGCTGTCGGCTCCGCTATGGCCGCCTGACTCATTGCCATCAATCCAGTCAATATCAAAACAATCTTCTTTTTCATACTGCAACCTCCAAACGCTTACTAGGCTACTTTTACTCTGCTATAATCAGTAATAACTACTTCATTTAGTGCCTGTCGTGCCTGCGAAACAATTTTATCCAGCTGTTCCATTACATCATCGGTAAAAAAAGTTTCTCCACACTGTACACATTCCAAACATGGCACATGCTTAATTACTACTACACAATCATCAAAAGCCACCACATGAGTGGTAGTACCTGCTTTTGTTTCCTTGCTATGACAAAACATACACATAAAAACTTACCTCATAGCTTTTAAAACATCTAAAAATTTTTAATACAATTTATAACATCCGCCCTCAATATACCTCGTTGTTGTATTCTAGCCGCAGCATGTGTAGACCAAAGTATTTTTCGTTGCTGACAACATTCTTTTAGAACTTCTATATCCATAATGCAGTATCCCCCTATACTTATTCTACCCAATGTTTTTATGTTTTTCAATATTGCCCAGCTAATCATTTGTAATATAAAACATACTATATCTTGAAGAGCCTATGGCATTTGCGTATATTTTACAAAAAACAATTGTAAAATATTTTTGTGGTTGTTTTTCAGTTGTAAAAGGGTTATATTTTTTATGATTGAAAATATGGTTATCGTAGATTGGCGATATAGAAAGAAGGTACAAAAATGAGCGAATCAATTTTCCTATGCTATCCCCGTTGCTCTACTTGCAAAAAGGCGGAAAAGTGGCTGACAAACAATGGCATCGCCGTTAAGGTTAGAGACATCAAAGAGGACAACCCTACAGCACAAGAAATACATTTGTGGCATGAAAAGAGCGGTCTTCCTCTCAAGCGATTCTTTAACACCAGTGGACTTAAATATAAAGAACTGAAACTCAAAGATAAACTGCCAACCATGACCGAGGAGGAACAATATGCACTCCTAGCCACAGATGGTATGCTGGTCAAGCGACCTATTTTTGTAGATGATGAAAATATCCTTGTTGGTTTCAAAGAGCAGGAATGGCAGTCAAAAATAAATTCTGATTTGCCGAGCTGAATGCTAATCTTAGCAATGGCATACATATACGATTTCTGCAGGCATGGCATATACCCTTACAGGCACGCTCGCGCTATATTGATGTGCCTCACGC
>ENA-ORPK01000751-ORPK01000751.1-human-gut-metagenome-genome-assembly--contig:-NODE-751-length-28586-cov-9.920998_pt1 | contig 28586 bp, 25 predicted proteins | sample MGYA00242139_ERZ509068 | MGnify/ENA primary metagenome ERZ509068 (study PRJEB26280, sample SAMEA2338687) | human gut metagenome | biome: human gut; feature: human-associated habitat; material: faeces... | reverse complement strand
AGGCTGTTGAGAACATCAAGCCGAAAGTCGAAGTCAAGAGCCGTCGAGTCGGCGGTGCCACCTACCAGGTTCCCATCGATGTCCCGGCGGAACGCCAGGTCGCTCTCGCGATGCGCTGGATCACAACCTATTCCCAGGCTAAAAAGGGAAAATCCATGACGGATGCTCTCGCTTCCGAGCTTCTTGACGCATTCGACAACCAGGGCGCTTCCATTAAAAAGAAGGAAGATACGCACAAGATGGCGCAGGCCAACAAGGCCTTTGCCCATTACAGATGGTAATCTCAACACAACATGCTCATTGAAAGACTGAACTATGACAGCAGAATCAGAACATCTCTGTAACGAGTCTCCGAAGCGCATTGCCTCGATTCACGAAACGCGTAATATCGGAATCATGGCTCACATTGATGCGGGAAAGACGACTCTTTCTGAACGTATCCTTTTCTACACCGGCAAGACCCACAAAATCGGTGAGGTTCATGACGGCGCCGCAACGATGGACTGGATGGTTCAGGAACAGGAACGCGGCATCACGATTACTTCCGCAGCGACAACCTGTTTCTGGATGCGTCACGGCAAGAAACACAGAATCAACCTCATCGACACCCCGGGACACGTGGACTTCACTGCTGAAGTGGAGCGTTCTCTGCGCGTTCTCGACGGCGCGGTCGGCGTTTTCTGCGCGGTCGGCGGCGTTCAGCCCCAGTCCGAAACCGTGTGGCGTCAGGCTAAGAAGTATCATGTTCCCTGCATGGCATTTGTGAACAAGATGGACCGTACCGGCGCAAACTTCTTCAAAGTCGTTGAAGATATGCGCAAGAAACTCAAAGTCAATGCAACCCCGCTCGAGATTCCGATCGGCGCTGAAGCAGACTTTTCCGGTCTGATCGACGTCCTCGAAATGAAGGCCATCAAATTCAACGGCGACAACGGAGAAAACCCGCTGCCGATCGACATTCCGGAAGACATGAAGGATCTTGCCAAGCAGTATCATGACGAACTCGTCGAGAAGGTCGCCGATTTCGATGATGATGTTGCAATGCGCTTCCTCGACGGCGAAGATATTCCCGCCGAAGAGCTCCGCCCGATCATCCGTAAAGCGGTTCTCGCCGGAAAACTCGTTCCTGCGTTCTGCGGTTCAGCTTTCAAGAACAAAGGTGTTCAGTCCCTCCTCGACGCTGTGGCTGACTACCTCCCGTCCCCGGTTGACATCTGGGAAACCGTCGGACACAATCCCTACAACATGGAAGAGACGATCTCCGTTCATTGCGGCGATGATCAGCCCTTCACCGCTCTCGCGTTCAAGATTGCGACCGACCCGTATGTCGGCAAGCTCTTCTTCTTCCGAATCTATTCCGGAACGGCGACCTGCGGACAGACGCTTCTCAATCCGCGCACCGGCAAGCAGGAGCGTTTCGGACGTCTGCTTCAGATGCACGCGAACTCCCGCGAAGAGCGCGAGCAGATTTTCTGCGGCGACATCGCCGCGGCCGTCGGTCTGAAGAACGTCACCACCGGTGACACTCTCTGCGATGAGAAGTTCCCGATCGTTCTCGAATCCATGCACTTCCCGGATCCGGTCATCTCGATCGCCGTCGAGCCGAAAACCACTGCGGATCGCGACAAGCTCTCCAACGCTTTGATCGCACTCGCGCAGGAAGACCCGACCTTCACGATCAAGTCCGACCAGGAAACCGGACAAACGATTATCTCCGGTATGGGTGAGCTCCACCTCGAGATCATCATGGACCGTCTGGTTCGTGAATTCCACGTGGAAGCTGTTGCCGGTCAGCCGGAAGTCGCCTACCGTGAAGCGATGCTCAAGCCTGCTTCCTACGACTCCAAGTTCGTCCGTCAGTCGGGCGGCCGCGGTCAGTACGGACATTGCGTGCTCAACGTCCAGCCGATGGAACAGGGACACGGCGTCACGGTTCAGAACAAGATCGTCGGCGGTGCGATTCCGAAGGAATACATCCCAGCAATCGGTGAAGGTATCGAAGAAGCAGCTAAGGCCGGTATTCTGGGCGGATTCCCGGTACTGGGTGTTAAGGCTGATGTATACGATGGTTCTTACCATGAAGTCGATTCTTCAGAAATGGCATTCCATATCGCTGGTTCTATGGCATTCAAGGATGCTATGGCAAAGGGTGATGCAGTATTACTGGAGCCTATCATGAAGGTTGAAGTTACAATGCCTGAGGAATACATGGGCGATGTAATCGGTAGCTTAAATGCTAAGCGTGGTCAGATCAACAGTATGGATGATATCGGCGGTGGTAAGATTGTTCGTGCATTCGTTCCGCTTGCAGAGATGTTCGGTTATTCAACAGAGCTTCGTTCATCTACACAGGGCCGTGGTAACTACTCAATGTTCTTCGAGAAGTATGAGAAGTGTCCAAAGAATGTTCAGGATAAGGTACTGGCAGCTAAGAAGGGTTAATTATTCTTGAATATTTGTATATAGAGACTGCCGATATTTCGCTGAAAAAGCGGAATATCGGTAGTATAAAAGGCTTGAAAATATTGGAATTATCGAATATAATATTTTCTAGCTGATGTTTATTAACGTGAACTAAGAAAGCCAGAAATGGCGCAAATTAAGGAGGATATTAAAAAAATGGCAAAAGCTAAGTTTGAAAGAACCAAACCACATTGTAATATCGGTACCATTGGTCACGTAGATCATGGTAAAACAACTTTAACAGCAGCTATCACAAAGGTATTATCTGAGAGAGTTGCTGGTAACGCAGCTGTAGATTTCGCTAACATTGATAAGGCTCCAGAAGAGAGAGAAAGAGGTATTACCATTTCTACCGCTCACGTTGAGTATGAGACAGAGAAGAGACATTATGCACACGTTGACTGCCCAGGTCATGCTGACTACGTAAAGAACATGATCACCGGTGCTGCTCAGATGGATGGCGCTATCTTAGTTGTAGCTGCTACCGATGGTGTTATGGCTCAGACAAAGGAGCACATCCTGTTATCTCGTCAGGTTGGTGTACCTTACATCGTAGTATTCTTAAATAAGTGCGATATGGTAGACGACGAGGAATTAATCGAGTTAGTAGAGATGGAAGTTACTGAGCAGTTAGAGGAATATGGTTTCAATGACTGCCCAATCGTTAAGGGTTCCGCATTAAAGGCTCTGGAAGATCCAATGGGCGAATGGGGCGACAAGATCATGGAATTAATGGATACTATTGATTCATACATCCCAGATCCACAGCGTGATACAGATAAGCCATTCCTGATGCCTGTAGAGGACGTATTTACTATTACCGGTCGTGGTACTGTTGCAACTGGTAGAGTAGAGCGTGGTGTTCTTCACTTAAATGATGAGTTAGAGATCCTTGGTATCAAGCCTGACGTTCAGAAGACAGTTGTAACCGGTATCGAGATGTTCCGTAAGCAGTTAGATGAGGCTATGGCTGGTGATAACATCGGTGCTCTGCTTCGTGGTATCAGCCGTGATCAGATCGAGCGTGGACAGGTTCTGGCTAAGCCAGGTACAGTTACCTGCCATCATAAGTTTACCGCTCAGGTATACGTTTTAACAAAAGATGAGGGTGGTCGTCATACTCCATTCTTCAACAACTATCGTCCACAGTTCTACTTCAGAACAACTGACGTTACCGGTGTTTGCGAGTTACCTGCTGGTACAGAGATGTGCATGCCTGGTGATAACGTAGAGATGACTATCGAACTGATTCATCCAGTAGCTATGGAGCAGGGTCTTACATTCGCTATCCGTGAGGGTGGTAGAACCGTAGGTTCTGGCCGTGTTGCTACAATTATTGAATAATTAAAAAATCAATAAATATAAGGACTGTCAGAAATGGCAGTCCTTTTTTGATACTAAAATGATACTATTTTAAGAGCTGATCTAACCGGTCGGCTACTTCCTGGTGCTTGGTCGGGTACAAGTGGCCATAGGTGTTATTGACCATCTGAACAAGTGTCCCCGATCCGCTATCAGGTGGGCAGAAAATCCCATATCAATCAGCAGTGATACTTGGTAGGGAAATATATCAGTATTGAAATGGTGGTAGAGAAGTCGCAGGAGACATATTATGAAGTATTACAGGATAGTTCCATAGATTGGCATGAAAATTCTAACGATTATATGCCGTTTATAAAATATACATTAGGAACTATTATTAAGGCCTATAAGGATTTTGAAGAACGTTTTGTTTTACTGGAAAAGAAAAAAATGACCTCGCCGGAAAGAGTGTATAGTATTATTGAACGGTCGTTGGTAAAACTTGGAAAGTCGGATATTATGACACTATGTCCGGAACTTAGTCAAAAAACGGTTGAGAGAGCTTTGAAGAAGTTGGTTGATGAAGAAAAGATTGCGAAAATCGGAACAGGCAAAAGTACAACATATGTAGATGTGAAAAGATTATAAAGTACGATAAAATTCTCCAGCCTTCCGGTTGTGCTGTTGTCAGCAGTGGCAGATCGGAATTATATTCAGGAGATTCTGACGTTGAAGCCGAATGGATATATCCTGAAGCCGGCAAGGCAGGAGAATATCCTGGCAATGATAGAAAAGCATGTAGGATAAAAGAACTCGCGCCTATACTTTAGTTGAATATCTCCCGGATAGATGGTATGATTATATAGATGATAAATTTACAGTAATGATTTGCGGTGATCGACCTGAGAGAAGCAGATCGTATACCGGGGGAGATGTATATGAGGGCGGTTAATTTGTATCTGCTTAGCAGAAATCAGGACAAAACAACATATACAGTATTTGAGAATATCCTTTCGGCCAGGCATGAACGGGTACGGGTGAAGGAATGTGAGTTTCAGAGTCTTCGAACGCTTGTCGAAGTACTTCTGGAAAGAGGCGTCACCCTTGCAGAGCTGGAGGGTTTTTTTTATTCCTATACGATACATCAGATTGGAAAGGAATTTGACCTGTTAAAGGTATGTACCGGACAGAAGGTTTTGAATATTGAGCTAAAGAGTCAGAGCGTTTCTGAAGAGAAGATGGAGAAGCAGCTTCTGAAGAATCAATATTATCTGAATCCGCTGGCACCGGTTCTCAGACTATATACCTATGTGGAAGAGACCGGTCTTTTATATACCTTGCAGGATGGACATCTGATTCCGGCAGATTTTTCAGAGCTGATTTTGGACATGAGACAGTTTACGGAATATGAACGGGAGAATCTGGACCGGCTGATGCGGGCGAAGGATTATTTGATCTCGCCGTTAAATATGCCACAGGAATTTTTAGAAAATCGCTATTTCCTGACGCAGCAGCAGGAGATGATACGTCGGACGATTTTGGAAGGAATGTCACAGTTTTATGGGATTACCGGAATTGCTGGAACCGGGAAAACGCTGTTGCTTTATGATCTGGCAAAGAAGTTAGCCTTGCAGGGAAGTGTCTGTATCATTCATTGCGGAATGCTGAGTGAGGGGCATAGCTGCCTGAACCACATGATGCCACGGGTGGACATTTATAGTGAGACGGAGGTTGCAGAGATAGACCTTGCCGGATATCGATTCTTTCTGGTGGATGAAGCTCAGCGGATGTCGGTGGAAATGTTAGACCGGCTGATGCGGATTACGGAAGGATCACCTTCAGAGTCCCACAGAATGTGCATCTTTTCTTATGATTATTATCAGATATTGTCCAAGAGCGAGAAGCGCAGGAACATTCCGGAGAAACTTGCAGAATTGCCGGACTTTCAGGAGCAGAAGCTGTCCGGCCGGATTCGGAGCAACCGGGAGATGAATGCATTTATCCGCACATTGCTTGATTTAAACTGCAGAGGCGAGTATGTGCATTATACCTATGAAAATGTGGATGTATTGTATGCACGGGATGCGGCAGAGGCACGGGAGATTATTCTATATTACCGGGAACAGAGGGGATACACGTTTATTGAATATGATGATCCAATCGAGGGTTGTCCGGGTGATATCTGTGCACCGGAGACGGCAGGCATGGAGTTTGAGAATGTGATCATCACATTGACCAATCATTTTCGATATAATGCGGAAGGGGTTCTGCAGGGAAATGCACACCCGAATCCGGACTACAGCTATTACAGACTTTTATTTCAGAGTGTCTCACGCACCAGAGAGAAGTTATGTATTGTGGTAATTGGCACGGAGAGCTTATTTGAAAAGGTATTGTCAATTCTAGATACAGATGGATAGGAAGTCAGTTCTGCAGAAGAAATCGTGTGGCTCAGCACGATGAGACCTTCTATCAATTTGTATCCAAATGTCTCATAGGTAGATAGAATTTGATTTAACATTTCTGAATAATAATGGAGAAATAGATTTGGAAGTAGAATACCAACGAATTCACTCTTTCCATTAGCCAGGACCTTAGCCAGTTTATCCGTGGACATCTCTGGTGTTTACATCCAGTGATCTTTTGACTGCACAGATTGGCCTGAATGCAATCACATCAAATGATAATACAACAATGGGACAGACTCTGGCGGTTATTATACTGGTTACAATACCGGTTATCATTATTTATGCACTATTGCTAGAAGGTGCTCAGAGTGTATTAGCAGATGATAATAAGATGCAGATTACAGAAGAATTGGCAGAAAAGCTGCGTGCACATGGTGACAAGTTGATACTTGGAATTTGTGTTTGTACTACACCGGATGCATTTCTTTGATAACGAAACAGAGGAAACGATTGAAGTATAGGAGAAATATGTATGGATAAATTGAGTAAAGCAAATAGCTATAAAGAGGAAAATCATGTATCGAAAGATGAATTGCCAATGTTTCATGTGACACCACCTTGTGGATGGATGAATGATCCTAATGGATTTTCTGTTTATCAGGGAAAGGTACACTTGTTTTATCAATTCCATCCATATAGTGAGATCTGGGGACCTATGCACTGGGGGCATTGTGAAACAGAAGATTTTATCAGGTGGACAGAACTTCCGGTAGCACTGGCTCCGGATCAGTCCTATGATGATGCAGGGTGTTTTTCAGGTTCTGGAATTGAGACTGAAAAGGGACATTTGCTGGTATATACCGGAGTTATAGAGAAAGAAGAAGACGGAGAAAAGAAGACTTACCAGAATCAGTGCCTTGCGTGGGGCGATGGTGAACAATATAGGAAATATGAGCAGAATCCTGTTATAACCGGAGAAATGCTGCCGGAACACTTCAGTAGGGAACACTTTCGGGATCCGAAGATCTGGAAAGAAGAAGATGGCTACTATATGGTGGTAGGAAACAAAACGGATCAGGGGAAGCCACAGGTAGTATTGTTTTTCTCAAAAGATTCTATGGAATGGCAGTATGTGTCAGTACTGGCCAGTGATCAGGACGGTACACTGGGAAGTATGTGGGAGTGCCCGGATTTCTTTTGCCTGGATGGCAGTTATATATTGCTTACATCGCCACAGGATCTGTGTGCAGATCAGGAGTTTCATAATGGTAATAATTCTGTATATTATATGGGCGATTATGACAGAGCACAGCATAATTTTCATTATCAGGATGTGCATTCTCTGGATGATGGCCTGGACTTCTATGCATCGCAGACAATGCTGGCTTCAGATGGAAGACGGATTCTGATCGGATGGATGCAGTCATGGGATTCCAATATTCGTCCGGCAGATCAGAAGTGGGCCTGCATGATGACAATACCTAGAGAACTGCAGTTAAAACAGGGCAGGCTGTTGCAGAACCCGGTTCGTGAGCTTGAAAACTATCATAAGAATGAGGTTGTTTATAAAGGTAAAAGAATAAGCGGCATGCGACAGCTGGCTGGTATTGAAGGACGGATTTTGGACATGACAATAGAGATACAGAGCGGAGATTATCGGGAATTTACGATTGCTTTTGCACAGAATGAGAAGTATCAGACCAGCTTTACAATTCGGAGAGATAAGAATCAGATAGAGATAGATCGTACCTATTCCGGGATGGTACGTGATGCCATATCAATTCGGAGAGTAAATGCAAGAACTACACTGAAAACATGTAAGATCCGGATGATAATGGATAAATATTCTGCGGAGATTTTCCTGAATGATGGAGAACAGGTATTTAGCAATACATTCTACACACCAATGGAAGCTGATGCAATCAGTTTCTATTGCGATGGAACTGTGATTGCCGATATTGTGAAGTATGATATCTCTATGTCTTAGGAGGAACAGTGTATGAATAAGTACGATGTAGTGGCCTTAGGTGAACTGCTGGTTGATTGTCAATTAATGAAGGAGGGATAAAAATGTGGGAACTGGAAATTGCATTAAAATCAATTGCACCATATAAGAGCTCTCTGTAAATGAAAGTCTGCCCCCCGGCTATGCCGGGGGGATTTTTGTATAAATGAAAGCTGTAGTTATTTCCTATTATTTAATGATGCAATATAATCAAGATCCTTTGGATCGCATACATCATCCCGCTTTACGGTGACGTGTAGAAGCTGAGAGTTAAAATCCAGAAAAGTTCCCTTGCTGTCTCCGTGGTCGTTGGAACGTTTTACCAGAATGCCGACCAGCATAAATGCGAAGCCGAATCCCAGTAGATTGCCTAAAATAAATGCACCGAATCCCATATTATATTCCCTCCTGTCGATCTTTTACATATGAATCTGTAGTTTTGCTTTCTGTCAATTCCACACTCTTTTTTACTTTATGAAACTTAGCGATACCGATACCAACGAAGATGCCGGTAACAATAAGAACATCAAAAACAAATTTTCCGGGAGAATCGATCATATCCATAAGGAAAAGTCCGTAAATGATTAAAAAGGCAAAAAAGGAGACTGCCAATCCGGTTAAAATAAAGCAGACAGCTACCTTTGATTTGTTATATGGAACACCGCCGACAACTTTTCCGGTCTGTCCGTTCACTAATATGGTATATGGCTTCTGCTGGTAACGGAAGGTCAGAAACCAGGCCGGCAGCATAGCATAGTCGGCTTTCAGAATCTGACGTTCTGGGGCGTTCTGAACGATAGTTACGTTATTGGCATGTACAGTATCCTTGATCGCAGCATTAAACAGATTCTCCGCACGGGAGATCGCAAGTGTATGTAACTGCTCTGCCGGTACGTCATAGCGGTCCGCATAGAATCCGGACAGGTAACTGATATCAAACGGCTGAAGTGCATGAGTATCATATGGCTCCAGTCTCTGTGAAGATTCGTCTGCTAATTTCCCGGATGCATCCAGTGTCAGCTGCTTAAAGTTACAATCCGCTTCCCGGTAGAAGAAGACATCATGCTCATTATCACCGGAACCCTTTGTCCCGCTCAGATAGACCTTATCTTCATAATGAATGTCAAACAACCAGTACGGGATATAGATTCCCCGTACCCGTTCTACATCAAAGTTCTTAATCTCATTGGAAATAAAGAATCCCTTTTTCAGTTTCTGACGGATTGCAATTACAGCCTGATCTTTTGTAACGGAGAAAGGAAGAATATATTTCGGCTTGATTTCAGAAGAGACCCGGCTGAATATGATGGTCGGCTGCCCACAGTAGGCACAGAAGGTGGAAGACTCCACGCCGTTGATAGCAAGTTCCGCACCGCAGGCGGTACAGGTGTAAATGTTACATTCCATTGTGTCTTCCGGTTCCGGAGTCCGTTCCGCATCAAAAAGACTTCCGCAGCTTGGACACTCCATTTTGTTTTTTGCGGGATTATAGACCAGAGCTTTCCCGCAGTTCGCACAATATAATATCATAATTAACTCCCTTTATCAGTAATGATAGTTCTTTGAAAATCTTAGCATAGACGGTCGAGTTTGTAAATTCATTCCGGGAGGAATTTTGCGGGAGCAGAGCACAGTTTTATCGGTTGGCATGTGAGTGAATGTGTAAAGTTCGTTTGACAAAAGGCCACAACTGAAATACCATGAATAAAGAAACGCATATCTTTGATACTAAATAATAGGATGACAGTACAATTAAATGGCATAACAGTAGCAGCAGAATAATAAAAGAACAGGAAAGAAACGAGGAGATCGACATGTGTACAGCAGCAACTTATCAGACAAAGGACTTTTATATGGGACGGACTCTGGATTATGAGTTTTCTTATGGAGAAGAGATTACGATCACACCGCGGAATTATCCGTTTGATTTCCGCTATGACGGCAGGCGGGAGAGCCATTATGCGATCATAGGGATGGCACATATTGCAGACCGGTATCCGTTATATTATGATGCGGTGAATGAAAAAGGACTGGGGATGGCAGGGCTGAATTTTGTGGGAAATGCAGTCTATGCACAACCGGAAGAAGGACGTAGAAATGTAGCACAGTATGAGTTTATACCATGGGTGCTCAGCCAGTGTGCAACACTTGATGAGGCGAAGGGACTGCTGGAGGAAATGAATCTGACAGGAACCCCGTATAGTGACCGGCTTCCGGCGGCACAGTTGCATTGGATCATTGCGGATCGGAGTGGTGCGATCACGGTGGAGTCGGTTGCAGATGGACTTAAGATTTATGAGAATCCGGTTGGCGTCCTGACGAATAACCCACCGTTTGAGCAGCAGATGTTCGGACTGAATGCCTATATGCATTTGTCACCGAAACAGCCGGAGAATCAGTTTGCGAAGCAGATAGATCTGAAGCCGTATAGTCGTGGCATGGGTGCGATCGGTCTTCCGGGAGATCTGTCCTCTTCATCCCGGTTTGTTAGAGTTGCATTTGTGAAGCTGCATGCAGTATCCGGAACAGGGGAACCGGAGAGTGTGGGGCAGTTTTTCCATATTCTCGGAGCCGTGGATCAGCAGAGGGGATGCTGTGAGGTGGCAGAGGAAAAATATGAGATCACCATTTATACTTCCTGCTGGAATGCCCAGAAAGGGATTTATTACTATACCACCTATACGAACCATCAGATTACGGCGGTGGATATGCACAGGGAGAACTTGGATAGTAAGGAACTGATTCATTATCCAATGCTTCAGGAAGAGAGTATTTGTTTGCAAAACGGAAAGCCGTTCCGGAACTAAAGGCTATGCTTCCGGATATCGTTCCGAGAATGTGCATGACCTTGTGCAGAACCCAGGCAATGATCAGAGAAGTGGAAATGGTTGCCAGAATAATAAATGGATTTTGATGAAAGTTCCTGCTTGACAGGATAACACTGTTATGCTACCATAACGATGTTATGTAGAAGCGGTAGATAGATTGAGGTAGAAATATGAAGAATGATCATGAGACAAAGGAACGTCTCCTTGTGTGTGCAAGAGAGGAGTTTTTGGAAAAGGGTTATCAGAAGGCCTCCCTGCGCAGCATCTGTAAGAAGGCAGGTGTGACGACCGGAGCCTTGTACTTTTTCTTTCAGGATAAAGAGGATTTGTTCTCGGCCATCGTGCAGCCGACCTTAGATCAGATACGGGAAATGGCAGAGCAGCATGTGCGGCAGGAGTTGATGATGCTGCAGAATCTTCCGGGAGCGGATAAGGATAATATGCATGATGATCATAATGCAACCGAGCAGATTCTTCATGTATTATATAAGAATTATGATATCTGTCAGATGCTTTTGACGAATAGTCAGGGATCCCGGTATGAGAATTGTCTGGATGAGATTGTGGATCTGTTTGAAAACGGACAGCGTGCATTGGCACAGGAGCAGGCGAAACAGCTGGGGGTACAGCCACCGGATGATTACATTCTGCATTGGGTGATCCATATTGAGCTGGATGCCTATGTGCATATACTGCTTCACGAGCGGAATGAAGAAAAGGCACTCAAGCATATGGATCAGGTACTGGATTATCTGCTGGCCGGGTGGGAAGCATTATTTTGTAGAAAGTAAAAATCGATTTAAAGAGGAAGAAACAGGCTATGTCCGGCAATCGGGCATAGCTAAATTACATAACAAAACATAACAGTGTTATGTTTGTACAAAAAACAAAAGAATTATAAAACAGGAGGAAAGAATCATGTATGTTCAGGTGTCAGATGTTAAGAAGAGTTACGGCGAAGGTGGTAGCTTTATTCAGGTATTGAAAGGGGTTACAGTCGGCGTTGATCAGGGGAGTATGTGTGTAATACAGGGAACCAGTGGATCAGGAAAGTCAACTCTGCTTAATTGCATCGGTGGTCTGGACGTGGTAGATTCCGGGTCCATTCAGGTGGATGGAAAAGAAATGGTCGGATTGAAACCGGAGGAGCTTTCCGATTACCGGCGAGATTATCTGGGATTTATTTTCCAGTTCTACAATCTGGTTCCGAATCTGACAGTGCGGGAGAATATACAGGTATGTGAATATCTGACAGAGAATCCGTTAAATATGGATGAACTGCTGGATATTCTGGGACTGACAGAGCATCAGAACAAGTTCCCGGCGCAGTTATCCGGTGGACAGCAGCAGCGATGTGCGATTGCCAGAGCACTGATCAAGAATCCGAAGCTGCTGCTCTGTGATGAGCCGACCGGAGCCTTGGATTCCAAGACCTCCAGAGATATTCTCGTTCTGCTTGAAAAGATCAATGCGCAGTATGGTACGACCATGCTGATCGTTACACATAATAATGCGATCAAAGATATGGTAGATCAGGTTATTATCTTAAAGGATGGTCTGATCCGGAAAAATTACCGTAACGAGACGAAGGTACCGGCAGCAGAATTGGAGGATTTATAAAATGCAGAAAGTATTACGAAAAAGAATTTTACGTGATTTTAAGACAAATATCGCCCGGTATCTGGCACTTGGATTTCTGATCATCTTAAGTATGTATCTGGTCATCAGCATGCTGGGAGCAGCAGAAACAATTATCCGGGGAAGTTTAAAGGCAGATGCAGATGCTCATGCAGAGGATGGTGAGTTTTCCCTGTTCGTGCCGATGAAGGAGAGCGAAGAAGAAGCTCTGAGAGCCCGGGGTATTACACTGGAGAAAATGTTTTTTCTGGATTATACCGTAGAAGAATCCAAGACACTGCGGTTGTTTGCAAACCGGGAGGAAATCAATCAGATTACTCTGAAAGAAGGCAGCCCGGCAGCAGCAGAGGATGAGGTGGTACTGGAGCGGCGCTATGCAGAGATAAATGGGATTCGGGTCGATGATAAGATCGAGATCGGTGGACATGTTTTTCGGGTAGTCGGAATCGGTACGGTGCCGGATTATGATTGTACCTTAAAAACACTGGGAGATACCGGGTGTGACAGCCAGAATTTTGGACTTGCATTTGTGACAGCAGATACCTATCAGGCAATGCGTAAGGAAGGAAAGAGCGCGAAATCTGAAGAATATTATTATGCATATCTCTTAAATGACAGGATGACAGATGACGAGTTAAAAGACGAATTAAAGGAGTTGGAATTTTCAGCGGACGATGTACAGGATGCATATTTTCAAGAATACTGGGACCGGACACTGGGCAGAGAGGATGAGCTTCGTGACGGTATTCAGGAGCTGGTAGATGGTGCAGAGGAATTAAAGGATGGGTTAAAGGAATTAAGTGATAATAACGAAGCCTTACGGGATGGAGCCGATACGATTCTGGATTCTTACCTGTCAGAAGCCAATAAGGCATTGGGAAGCTATGGAATCCCGACTCTGACCAGAGAGAATTTTGAACGGGTTCTGGAGGCACAGATTCCGGCACAGAGCAGTGCACTGGTACGGATGTCCATGAAGAATCTGCTGCTGGAATTAAAAGAACTGAAATCCTTTGCCGATGGAGTTGACGAGTATACGGATGGCGTTGCGGAGTCGTCGGATGGTGCAGAGGAACTGCGGGATGGTGTGAAGGACTTAAAGGATGAAACCGATGACATTATTGATGAAATCTTTGACGCAGATGCCGGGAATCTGATGACCTTTGTAAAAGCAGGAGATAACGCAAGAATTCAGGCAGCATCCGGAGATCAGGAGCTGTACCGGAGCGTCGGAACCATTGCGGGTTGTATTATTTTGGTTTTGATTTCCTATGTATTATCTGTATTCGTGGTACATTCCATTGACCGGGAGAGTTCCGTTATCGGTGCATTATACGCATTGGGGGTAAAGAAGCGGGACCTGATGAACCATTATGTAATGTTGCCGACCGTCATTGCTGCGGTTTCCGGTGTGATCGGTACCCTGATCGGGTACAGTAAAGTCGGCGTAAGGGTACAGATGCAGGATTGTTATAATTACTATTCTTTGCCGGATCTGAATGTAATAATAATGCCATATCTGTTGATTTACGGAGTGATAGCGCCACCGTTGATCTGTTGGATCGTAACCAGTCTGGTTATCAATAAACGACTGTCAAAGCCGGTGCTGACTCTGATTAAGAACGAGCAGAAGGTAAGTAAGGGAAATGATTTTAAGTTAAAGCATATGAAGTTTATGCGGTTATTCAAACTGCGTCAGATCATCCGGGAGAGAAGAACGGCATTTACGGTTGTGTTCGGAATGTTTGTCAGCCTGTTGATCGCAATCATGGCAATGGAAATATTTGTGTATTGCGATACTGTGCGCATACAGTATCCACAGGATACAAAATACGAGTATATGTATACCTATAAATATCCGTCAGAGGAGGTGCCGGAAGGGGGGTATAAGGCATATGCGAAGACAATGAAAAAGTCCATTTACGGTTATACCTTTGATGTGACAGTCCTTGGAATTACAGAGGATAATCCATTCTTTGATGTAAATCTGAAGGATACTTCCAGTCAGGTGGTGATCAGTTCGGCCATTGCCTTTAAATATGGCCTGAAGGTTGGAGATGTGATTACCTTAAAGGATGAAGAAGCAGATAAATTATATGCATTTGAGATATATGACATTACGCAGTATTCTCCGTCCTTCATGGTATTTATGCCATATGATAAGGCATTGGAGCTTTTCGGAGAACCGGATGATTATTATAATGTAGTGTTCTCTGATCACGACCTTGAAATCGAATCCGGACGGTTATATTCTACAATAACAAAGACGGATGTGGAGAAAGCAGCCGGTATCTTTGTAAACCAGATGCAGGGAATGATCATTACATTGGGGACGGTGTCTGTTATCATATTTGCGATTGTATTGTATCTGATGATGAAGGTGATGATCGATCGTTCCGCATTCAGTATTTCACTGATCAAGATATTCGGATATCGGGATAAGGAGCTGAAGAAGATGTACCTAGACGGTAACTTTTATGTGATCGCCATTGGGGCATTGCTCTCGGTTCCTCTCGGAAAAATAATCATGGATGCCATTTATGGACCGGCATTTACACCAAATGTAGCCTGCGGTGTTGACAAATCCTTCTCTGTATGGATTTATCTGGGAATATTCGCATTGGTGTTTATCCTGTACTTCATCATCAATCATCTGCTTGTCCGAAGAATCCGGAAAATGATTCCTGCGGAGGTACTGAAGAACCGGGAGTAATGGCTCCCGGCGAAATCAACCGGCAATCCGGAAAATATTAACCAGAAATACCATTGCTAATCCATAGTAGGTGACAACTGCAACCAGGTCATTGACCGTTGTAATGAGTGGTCCGGAAGCAACCGCCGGATCAATATGGATCTTGTGGAAGAACATCGGGATCACGGTTCCGATCATGCTGGAGATCACCATTGCAACGATCAGTGATACACCGACACAGCCGGAGATCAGGAAAGCCGGCATCCATGCATAGCCCTTAAACAGGTGGATATAAATGCCAAGGAATACTAAAGCCATGATGCCAAGGCTTGCACCGTTTAAGAATCCAATTTTCACTTCCTTCCAGAGCAGTGCCAGCTTCTTACGGGCAGTCAGGGACTCATCCATGAGAACCCGGATGGTAACAGCCAGTGACTGGGTTCCGACGTTTCCTGCCATATCGAGGACCAGAGACTGGAAGCAGATCACGATCGGAAGAACGGCAACTACAGATTCAAAGATGCCGACCACAGAAGAAACTGCCATTCCAAGGAATAACAGAATGATCAGCCATGGCAGACGTTTCTTCATACTGGTCAGCGTGGACTCCTTCAGGTCATCCTCAGAAGTCAGACCGGCCAGCTTTGCATAGTCATCACCCATAGCATCATCGACCAGCTCTACAATGTCGGTCGCAGTCAGAATACCGGCAATCCGGCCGTCTTCGGTCAGTACCGGCAGGGAATCTTCTTCATAATCTGCAATCTTTTCGATACAGACGTCAATTTTTTCATGCTCTAACACATATGGATAAGAACTACTGATGATATCCCGGAGATTATCATTCTCGCGGGCAATGATCAGATCCTTTAAGTCGATCGCACCGGAGAATTTTTCGTCCTGATCCATGACATAGATCGTGGAAATATTATCATGTTCACCGGCCTGTTTTACCAGCGCACTCATGGCTGCACGGATGGTAAGCGTATCCGGAATACAGACAAAGTTGTTCGTCATACAGCTTCCGATTTCATCCTCATCGTAAGAAAGCAACTTCCGAACATCCTTCTGGGCATCTTCATCCAGCAGCTTGACGATTTCCTGTTTCTTCTCATCCGGAAGATAATCCAGAACGTCCAGAGCATCATCCGCATCCATGTAGGAAACGACCTTGGCAGCACGCTCTACCGGCAGTTCCTCCAGATAGATCTCGACATCATCCAGGTAGGAGAAGACTTCTGCCACCCGCTGGACACCAAGAATCCGGTAAAGGTGCTTGCGCTCGTTCTCTGTAAGCCGGGTGATCGCCTCTGCAATATCACGCTCATGATAATCGGACAGTCTTTTCAACAGACTGGTATCGTTTTTTGTAGTGTGGATGATTTTGATCAGTTCATTTGTATAATCGGTTCTGGTTGTGATTTCTTTTTTCATTTCTGCCTCCTTATCTCCGGAACGTTCCGGTGTGGTGCCGGAGCATAACAAGACAGAATGTAGCTAGTTCTGTTTTATGAATAGCTGCATTCTTCTATATGCTGATGCATCACATAACTGACTTCGACCTATACAATCGCAACTATCCATAAAACTCACCTCCTGATATTAGAAATTAAGATAAGGTTCTTTTTTAACCGAAGTGATTATAGCAAAAAACAGCTGATTTCACAACCGGAAAAATGTAAAAAAAATGTAAAATTAGATTCGGATTTATCTTGAGTTGTGTGGAACCGTAGAATAATTATTCCGCATTGGTTCCATAGAACATAAGTAGTGTGTTTTTAATAGAAGGCTTGAAGACTGTATTATGGTCGTACCCTTCTATTTCTTCGTATTTTAGGGTTAAATCGCTATAGTTGCGTTCAGTTAGATGCTTATAAAACCGGTAAGCAGCGTTTTTGAAGGTGGTATCCTCCTCTGAACCGACGGGTAATATATACATTTGCATTTAAGGTCTGATTTCTTGTATAATACTCTTCTTCGTAGGCAGTCATTGTGGTGCCATCAGTAGAAGCCCACATGGAAGGACTTCCGACATAATAATTCTGAAAGGTATTTTTTCCAATCGTATCGCTGTGAAATAGAGCATAATATGCCCAGTACCCGCCGAGAGAATGTCCGGTAAGTGTCATGTTTTCTGAGTCCACAGAGTAGATTTCTTCCAGGTATGGGACCAGATTATCGACGATAAAATGGAGATAAGCATCTGGTGCGTCTACCAAGTCGCGTTCCCGGATCGTTTGATAATCGTAGTCATTGGGATAGCCAATGCTGACCATTATGATATCTTCAATGGTGCCATTTACCATAAGTGGACGAAGCTCGGGATGATCACTCAGCCGCCATACACCATCTGTCATAACAATCATCGGATAGGAATGGGTTTCATCATAATTTGGAGGCAGAGAAATGTGTACGATAAATGTGTCGTCAATCTCTGCGTCATAAATGGATAGTTCTTGAATGTAGTTCTTACAGTTGGGATCCAGACCGATTACTTCATTGTAATAAATATGATCCGGAGAGAGAGGACCAATGGTGATGCTATCGCGTTCTTCCGGTAGAAGGGTTGTGGCAATCGGACGCTTCGGACCGGTTTGGCAGCCGGTAAAGAGAGAAGATCCCAGCAAAATAATAAGTATGCAGGCATAAAGTTTCTTTTTCATAGTAGTAGTTTTCATAGCAGTAGGCTCCTTTTCTTTTTTCATAGCATAGCAGGAAAAAGATAAGAATGCCTGTTTGGAATGGTTAAGAGTTGTCCGATCCGACGGGAAGAAGAAGAAAACGTTTTTCCGGCTGAACAGTGATATTACTACATTCTAGTGTGAGATCATCTGTTAAATGATAAGAAGAAAACGGTAAAAATTCCGTATAAATCTTATACCACAAATTCTGCATATCTACAGGAGATGAACCGAAACATTCGAAACAGACCCAGGTTCTTTTGGGAATGGTTATATGTGTCATAGAGTCGGTTGTTGGTAATTCTTCAGTATACCTTGGAGTCGTAGTGATACGACCAAAGTTATAGCGCGGAATCGAGTTTTGTGTATCCCGATAACCAAAGAGATAGTTGTTGGAAGATGGCAAAATGCCTTGGTAAAGCTTTCGGCAGAGTCGTAACCATAAGCGATGGCGATGTCGAGAATACGGTGATCAGTTAGCAGGATCTCTTCGCCGGCCAATGATAAACGCCGGTTTCGGATATATTCACCGATTGTATATCCGGTGACGAGATGGAAGATTTTTCTGAAATTATCCTCAGAAGAATAGGCAGCAGCCGCAATGGACGCAGGAGAAAGGGCCTCGTTTTCGGTGAGATGCTCTTCTATATAGTTAATTGCAGCTTGCAGACCTTCCATCCAGTTCATTAGTTGTCTCCCAGATTAATAATTAAAATATATTTGGTATGATTGTACAGTATTATGGAAAAATAAGCAATGCACATCTGTCTTCTTGAGTTTCAGTAGTTGTGGATAAAACTGCGGAAACTCAAGGATTTATAGGTTGCGGGCAGAGGTAGTCTGGGTTATACTTAATGCATGTACTTAAAGAATAACAGCGGAGGAATGAAAAATGGATATGAATATCGTATGTTTAGACTTAGAGGGTGTATTGGTTCCGGAGATTTGGATCGCATTTGCAGAGGCAAGCGGAATCCCGGAGTTAAAGAGAACGACCAGAGATGAACCGGATTATGAGAAGCTGATGAACTGGAGAATCGGAATCTTAAAAGAGCACGGTCTGGGATTGAAGGAGATTCAGGAGACAATTGCGAAGATCGATCCGATTCCGGGTGCAAAAGAGTTTTTGGATGAATTAAGAAGCATTACCCAGGTGATCATTATCAGTGATACCTTTACCCAGTTTGCAGGTCCTTTGATGAAGAAGCTTGGCTGGCCGACCATCTTCTGTAATTCTCTGGAGGTAGCACCGGACGGAGAGATTACCGGATTTAAGATGCGGATCGAGAACTCTAAGCTGACAACCGTAAAGGCATTGCAGTCAATCGGATATCAGACGATCGCCAGTGGTGACAGCCACAACGATCTGGGGATGATTCAGGCAAGTAAGGCAGGCTTCCTGTTCAAGAGTACCGAGCAGATTAAGAAGGATCATCCGGAGCTGCCGGCATATGAGACCTATGATGAGCTGATGGCAGCAATCAAAGCTGCTCTGTAAGTTGCAGAACAGGGAACACCACAGGAATTAAAACAGAAAAACGGCATCTATAAGCATATGGTTGAAACTCAGTTGGAAACTGGACAGTGGAAATATCAGTAAATTTAAGCGTAGCAGCTTTATCAGGCTGCTACGCTGTTTTTATCTCAGCAGTTATCTGGCTTGCTGACGCAGCTGCTGTAACTCCAGCTCCTTATGTGCTAATTGTGATTGCAACTCCTGATTGGAGGTTTGTAAATCCTGATTGGAAGTCTGCAACTCCTGATTATTCCGTTTCAGTTCATCAATCGTAGCCTGCATTTCGTCAATCATGTAGTCAACCGTATTTTCATCCAGTATCTGTAATTCTTTTGAAAAAAGTCCCATAATATCCTCCGTATTTCTGCATAGCTCATAAACATCCGCATACATATCCCGAAATTTCGGATACTGTGAGAGCAGTGTTACGATCAGCTCCGGGTCATCAATGCTGAGAAATGCCAGCCATGCATCCAAGTCATTTTGTATACCTTTATTATGAAAATGTTTCATAAAAATGTCAAGAGGTATAAAGCAATATTTTTGCAATAATTCTATCGGTATACCTGTATCGGTCACAGAAAACGCATGGTGGAGATAGATATCCTGATATTCCGGACGGTGAAAGACGGTAGGACTCTGCTCAAACAGGACGATCGTGTATACATTTTTGACATCTTTATATGTAAAATGTTTTCCGCGGATACTTCGGACGCGTTGATACTGACGAAGCAGAAGATCTGCGGAATAACAGGCACTTCGCTGACCGGGGAAAAGGTAGCCTTGTTTCTGGATTTCTACATTGGCGATGCTGTGGTCCTCCAGTTCCACCACGATATCGGTCAGGATCAGGGAACGATCGGCACTCAAACGAGTAGAGTCGTTGGGGAGTACATCTAAAATGCGAATGGTTTGTCCAAGAATCAGGGACAGAAATTCCGACAGGCGTTCCGGTGCATATTCCGGGTTCATGATTTCTTTGAAGAATGAGTCATAGAGCATTTTAACGCCCTTTGCACCGCTGCAGATATCCAGAAACTCCTGCTGACTGGCAGGATCCCAGGACTGATAGAGATAATAAAGCTTCGTGCGGCTGCAGATATCATCCAGCACTTCCTGTCTGGTGCGGATGATCGGAAAATAATGTTGTAGTAAATTAGAAATAAAAATACCTCCTTTAAGTATGCCTGAACAGGCTTAGAATGCCGATTGGCAGTTGATAGTAGAATTACACATTGGTCATAAAGAAATATGGAAACAATATGTAATAAAAATATTAACATTATAATACGATATAGAAATTGAAATGTCAAGAATAAAATTACAAATAAACAATGGAAGCAGAATAAATACAAAAAGTCCCACGGGTTTGGGGTTTGCCCGCAGGACTTCGAATGTGCAGAAATTTGAATATAAAATTCAATTATAAGGTTTTTCAAGTTTATAAGTTTTTTGATTATTTGTCATATCTTATACGATCGACATAAACCATTCCACGGTCTTTGGATCATAGTGGGAGAAGAACAGGCTTTCACCGCTGTCCAGAGCGGAGATTGCAGCCATATCCTCCGGAGTTAATGTGAAATCAAATAAATCAAAGTTCTCCTGCATACGTTCCTTGTGAACGGATTTCGGGATGATAACGACATCACTCTGCAGCAGGAAGCGTAAAGCGATCTGCGCTGCTGTTTTTCCGTATTTTGCACCGATTTCGGTCAGGACCGGATTGGTAAACATGTCATTTCTGCCTTCGGCAAAAGGTCCCCAGGACTCAATCTGACAGCCGTATTTCTGCAGATATTCTTTGGCTGTTTTCTGTTGCTGGAATACATGGGTTTCGACCTGATTCACAGCCGGCTTGACAGTTGCAAAATGCTGGATATCCAGATAACGGTCAGGACCGAAATTGGAAATGCCGAGCGCACGGATCTTTCCTGCCTGATAGAACTCCTCCATAGCACGATAGGTGCCGTAGTAATCACCAAACGGCTGGTGAATCAGCAGCAGATCCAGATAATCGGTCTGCAGTTTCTGCATGGATTCCTCAATTGACTGTTTTGCTTTTTCATAGCCGGCATTGGTGATCCAGACCTTGGTAGTCAGGAAGAACTCTTCACGGGGCAGACCGCATTCTGCCAACGCGGCACCGACACCCTCTTCGTTATAATATGCCTGTGCGGTATCGATGCTTCGGTAACCGATATCAATGGCATCCAGTACACAGCGCTTGGTATCCTCCGGTGGGGTCTGGTAGACACCATAACCGAGCTTCGGCATTTTGATTCCATTATTTAATGTAACATATTCCATTGTGACACCTCCAAATTTCTGAAATATAGATTCTTTTTACAGATTCAACTTTACAATGATTTACTGATAAAGTACACTATTAATACAGAAATGCACGTTTCAAAAAATGAAAAGCAAAAGGAAAGGAGCGGGATATATGCTGGATCTGTATGAATTAAAACAGCTGGTAGCATTTGCGGATTTGGGAACATTGTCAAAGGTTGCGGAGGCGTTTCATATTTCAACACCCTCGATTACACGGTCAATGCAGCATCTGGAGGAGAGCTTTGGGGTACCGCTGTTTATCCGGGGGAAAAACCGGATTGAATTAAATGCGACCGGAGAAGCTGCCGTAGAATATGGCAGAAAGCTGCTTCAGGAAACCGAGCAGACCGTAGCACAGGTGCGGGCATTTGATCTCCGGCAGAGAACCATTGTAATTAGATCCTGTGCACCGGCTCCGTTGTGGGAATTGATGAAAAAGCTGAATGCTGCCTATCCGGACAGAACGATTTCTTCTGCAATCTGTCAGAACGAGGAGGTTATGACAGGCTGGAAAAATGCAGCCTGCGATATTGCGGTTTTTTCGGCGCCGGTGGAAGGGGCACAGCCGTTTATGCGGGAACATCTATATGTCTGTGTGCCGGAGGACCATGAGCTGGCGCGGTATGAATCCCTGACTTTTGAGCAGATCAATGGGTTTAATTTCCTGTTGCGTACGGAACTCGGATTCTGGGATACGATGTGTCGGCAGAAGATGCCGGCATCCAAGTTTCTGGTGCAATCAGAGGAAGATGTTTTTTGGGAGCTGGTGAAATCATCTTCGCTGCCGTGTTTTAGCACAGATTATGTAAATCAGGGACGGAGCCCCTATACCGGGCGGGTGAATGTTCCGGTAACGGATGAGGAAGCAAATGTCACGTTTTATCTTGCGGTTGGAACGGCAACAAAAATAAACCTTGATTCTGCTGTTTTACAATCCGGAATCAATGTGGTATCCTTTGGATAAATTGCAGAGAATCCCGGTAACATTGCGGGGGATTTATGCTACGGTGAGAGCAATCGGATCAATGATGAGATAGATATGAAGGGAAGAAACTATGAGCAGAATACTACTTCTGGAGGATGATTTAAGTCTGGTGAACGGTCTGTCATTTGCATTTAAAAAGCAGGGCTTTGAGCTGGAGGTGGCACGTACAGTAAAAGAGGCGGATGCATTATGGACAGAAGGTAGCTACGATTTGCTGGTGCTGGATGTGTCGCTTCCGGATGGAACCGGATTTGAATTCTGTGAGAAGGTACGTCAGAGTTCCAAGGTACCGATTATTTTTTTGACGGCTTCGGATGAAGAGGTCAATATTATAATGGGGCTTGATATGGGTGGAGATGATTATATTACAAAACCATTCAAGCTGGGAGTGCTGGTTTCGAGGATTAATGCATTGCTCCGCCGGGCAAAGGATTTCAAGGTGTCAGATACAGAGCTGCAGGCAAATGGAATCCGGGTACTCTTGCTGCAGGGACAGGTATTTAAGAACGGACAGCTGCTTGATCTGACAGCAGCTGAATATAAGCTGCTCTGCCTGTTTATGCGGAATCCGAACATTGTGCTGACGAAAGAGCAGATTCTGGATAAGCTGTGGGACTGCGAGGGAAATTATATAGACAGCAGTACATTGACCGTGTATATGCGCAGATTGCGAATGAAGGTAGAAGATGATCCGGGCAATCCGCGGATGCTGCTGACGATTCGAGGTATGGGATATAAATGGAATATCACAGAATGAGGTGAGATATGAAATTATTTGCAAATAAAGAGATTAAACGCTTTTTCCTCACACTATCCGTAATTCTGACCGGATTGCTGGTTCTGTCGGAAGGGGTATTGTGGTTTGGGTATCAGGTGTTGTCTGTCTGGATTCCGGTGCTCATAATCCTTGCCGGAGTTGCCATATGGATAGCGGCGCTTGGGTATTTTCGGAGACAGAACAGGCTGCTGGAGGACGCGGTAACGCAGATCCATTTATATTTGGATGGAAATGTGGATGCACGAATTGAGTGTAATGAAGAGGGAGAGCTCTATACATTATTTCATTCTGTAAATTCTATGGCTGCCATTCTGAACGCACACGCAGCCAATGAGCTGAGAGAAAAAGAATTTCTAAAGGATACGATATCTGATATTTCCCATCAGTTGAAAACTCCATTGGCAGCATTGAATATTTATAACGGACTGTTACAGGATGAGACAGAAAGCTTGTCGGAGGTAAAGGAGTTTGCTGCATTATCGGAGCAGGAACTGGATCGGATCGAGATGCTGGTGCAGAGCCTGTTAAAGATTACGAGGCTGGATGCCGGTGCAATTGTGTTTGAGAAAACCGAGGAGAATGTGGCGGAAATGATGAAGGATGTGGAGTTGCACTTTGCATATCGTGCCGGAATGGAACAGAAGCAGATCGTATTATCCGGAGCGGATGACATTACGATGGTCTGTGACCGGGACTGGATGATCGAAGCCATGGATAATCTGGTGAAAAATGCACTGGATCATACAAAAACGGGAGACACCGTGCATGTGGAATGGCAGACCGGTTCCTCGGCACTTCAGATCCGAGTCAGGGATAATGGATGCGGCATTCATCCGGAGGATCTGTATCATATTTTTAAACGCTTTTATCGGAGCCGGTTTTCAAAGGATCAACAGGGAATCGGACTTGGGCTGCCTCTGGCAAAAGCAATTATTGAAGCACACAGCGGTACGATTGAGGTTGACAGTGAGCTGAATGTGGGAACGACGTTTACGATTAATTTCTTAAATCCTACAAAATTGTAGGATTGCTGTAGTCATACAGTAATATTCGGGTGCTATTCTTTCGAACGTAGACGAAATAGGACGGTGGCGTCCGGTTATGAGAAAGAGGTGTTTGCACAATGAATTTGTTAGAGGTAAGTCATGTCTCTAAGACCTATGGCAGTGGTGAAACGGCGGTAGAGGCATTAAAGGATGTCAGTTTCTCGGTTCCGAAGGGCGAATATGTGGCAATTGTAGGAGAATCCGGTTCCGGAAAGAGTACATTGCTGAATATGATCGGGGCATTGGATATGCCGACCTCCGGTAAGATAATGATTGACGGCAAGGATATTTTTTCTATGAATGATCGAAAGCTGACTGTGTTCCGGCGCAGGAATATCGGTTTTATTTTTCAGGCATTTAATCTGGTGCCGGAGCTTACGGTAGAGCAGAATATGATATTTCCGGTATTGCTCGATTATCAGAAGCCGGATCGGAAATACCTGGAGGAGCTGCTTTCGGTACTGAATCTGCAGGAGCGGCGAAATCATCTGCCGAGTCAGCTGTCGGGAGGGCAACAGCAGAGGGTCGCTATCGGGCGGGCCCTGATGACCAGACCGTCTCTGATTCTTGCGGATGAACCGACCGGTAATCTGGATACACAGAATAGCAGTGAGGTAATTGCCCTGTTAAAGGAAACTTCCAAAAAATATGAGCAGACCATTATCATGATTACCCATAATCGCAGCATTGCACAGACTGCCGACCGGGTATTGCAGGTGTCTGACGGTGTGTTGACGGATCTTGGGAGGTGTCGGGAATGAAAAATTATCTGAGTCTGATACCGATTTCGGCGAAGGTGCGTAAGCATAGTCATCGAATGACGGTTCTGTGCATTATCATTTCCGTCTTGCTGGTGACAACGATTTTCAGCATATCGGATATGATGATCCGGTCTGAAGGCAGAACATTGCAGGCCAAGCATGGAAACTGGCATATCGGAATTGAAAACCTGTCCGAAGGGACTGCGGAGGAAATAAGCCGTCGGCCGGATGTACTGGCTGTTGGTCGTGCAGAAAAATTCAATACGGATGCAGAAGATCCTTATTATATTGGAAAGACAAAAGCTGCATTATACGGTACCGATCAAAACTATCTGACGGAAATGGTAACTGCAATAGAAGAGGGCGAATATCCGCAGGAGGATAATGAGGTTGTGCTTAGTTCGAATGCGAAGGTGATCTTAAATGTAAAAATCGGAGACCATGTAGAGCTACAGACACCTGCCGGTAACAAAGAGGTTATCATATCCGGCTTTGGGTCGGATGACAAACAGGCCTATGATGGACAGTATTTCCTGATAGGTGTATACATGCGATATGGAGCGTTTGCATCTCTGATGGAGGCTAATGGGGTTTTCTGTTCACCTGTCTGGTATGTGCAGTTTCAGAGTGCCGGTGAGGCAGTCGGAGCAATTGCAGAGCTCTCGGAGGATTACCGGATACAGGCAGACAGTATTTCCGAAAATACGGCACTGATGGCAATGGCAGGGAAAAGCAGCAGTAACAGCGTGAAAAGTGTTTATGGGATTGCCGGATTTTTATTTGTACTGGTACTGATTGCGGGGGGATTAATGATCTCCGGAAGTATGAATAGTAATGTGGCACAGCGGACACGGTTTTTCGGAATGATGCGATGTATAGGAGCCAGCCGAAGCCAGGTCATCCGGTATGTGCGGTTGGAAGCATTAAACTGGTGCAAGAAGGCCGTGCCGATTGGTCTGGTGGCAGGAACAGTGATCAGCTGGTGTATCTGTGCAGTGTTGCATTATGGCATAGGTGGAGAATTTAAAGACCTTCCGGTATTTGCTTTCAGTCCGGTCGGCCTGCTCAGCGGAGCCGCAGTCGGAGTGATAACCGTGCTGATTGCAGCACAGCTGCCGGCAATACGGGCAGCAAAGGTGTCTCCGGTATCGGCAATCTCCGGCAATATGGATCAGGGAAGGACCGGGCATCGCAAAATGCGGTTGAAATTCGGGAAAATCGAGAAAGCATTGGGAATGCATCATGCGATCGGTTCTAAAAAAGCATGGTTTCTGATGACTGCCAGTTTCTCTCTTAGCATTATTCTGGTATTCAGTTTTTCGGTCGGTCTGCAGTTTGCCAAAGCACTGCTTCCGGCTATGCGGGACTGGCAACCGGATCTTTTGTTAAATGGCTATGCCAATGAAAGGATCCTGAGCCCGGGACTATGCGATGAGATTCAGGCCATTCCGGGGGTGAAGCAGGTATATGGTTGTGCATATATGGCGAGTGTGCCGGCAATTTCCTCCAGAGAAGGAGTGCAACAGGTGAATCTGGTATCCTACAGCAGCTTTCTCATGGATTGTGCAGAGGACGTAGTAACACAGGGAGATATCGCAGGTGTTGTCGGAGATAATCTGCAGGTGATGACGGCTGTCAATGAGAAAGAGAACCCGTTAAGAGTGGGAGATACGGTTGAAATCAATGGAACGACCGTAGAGATTACCGGTGCAGTATCAGAGGGAGTCTATCCGACGGAAAACAGTGTTATCTGTTCACCGGAGACCTATGAGCGCCTGACCGGAGAGCAGAATTATAGCCTGATAGGGATTATTTTGGACAAGGATGCAACGAACGACACTATACAGCAGATCTATGCGCTGGTTGGTGATAATGTGATATTTAGTGACCTGCGGGAGAGTAATTCGCAGGATCGGATGACCTATACGGCGACAGTGTTTGTTGTATATAGTTTTCTGTTAATCATCGCCATAATAACAGTATTTAATATCATTAACAGTATTTCAATGAGTGTAACCGCACGAATGAAGCAGTACGGAATCATGCGGGCAGTCGGTATGGATAGCAGGCAGGTTATGCGTATGATCGCATCGGAAGCTTTTACGTATGCGATTTCCGGCCTTGTTATCGGAGGCGGACTTGGAATTCTGCTGAATCATTACCTGTATGTGAGTCTGGTAACACGATATTTCGGAAATGTCTGGCATATGCCGGTTGTACTGTGTATACTGGTCTTAATTTTTACACTTGGAGCAGCGGTTCTGGCGTTCTGTGTTCCAGCAAAACGGATTCAAAATATGGTGATAACAGAAAATATACAGAGTATGTGATAAGAAAAATTGTCTCCATTATATAGATGTACGTGTTACAAAAGCGCCGTATATCTACGGCGCCTTTGTATGTGTGGGAAAAAGAAACAAGAATCATTTATTATTCATAATGTTTTTTCTTTCTGTCTATCATGGTTGTGCCGATGACTGTGCCGCCACTGACAAATAACAATGCAAGTGCCGGGAATAAATGATTAGTGTCACCGGTCTGAGGAGCTTGGGAATTACTTTTCAGCTTCGCTGTTATGGTGTCTGTCTTTGAGATTTCTTTCGCACCGTCTTTATCGCTGAAATATTTCCCACAACCGTCGCAGTACCAATATTCAATCGTTCCTTCTGTGGTCTTGGTGGCTGCATTTGCCGGGAAGTGCTTGAGGTTGGCGTGGTTCTTCGGATTAAGCTCTCCATATTCTTTATTGCAGATCTCACATTTGGCTTTGTCTTTGCAAGTCGCCTTGCCACCGGTGCACACGGAGAGAATCTTGCCGCAGTAGTCGCACTTGTGATCCTTATTACCATCGTCACATTGGCTTAAAATCTTGCCGCAGTAGTCACACTTATGATCTTTATTATCATCGGCACACTGGCTTAAAACCTTGTCGCAGTAGTCACATTTGTGATCTTTATTGCCATCGGTACACCGGCTTAAGATCTTGCCGCAGTAGTCACACTTATGATCTTTATTATCATCGGCACACTGGCTTAAAACCTTGTCGCAGTAGTCACATTTGTGATCTTTATTGCCATCGGTACACCGGCTTAAGATCTTGCCGCAGTAGTCACACTTATGATCTTTATTATCATCGGCACACTGGCTTA
>ENA-ORPK01000743-ORPK01000743.1-human-gut-metagenome-genome-assembly--contig:-NODE-743-length-28684-cov-4.758566_pt1 | contig 28684 bp, 27 predicted proteins | sample MGYA00242139_ERZ509068 | MGnify/ENA primary metagenome ERZ509068 (study PRJEB26280, sample SAMEA2338687) | human gut metagenome | biome: human gut; feature: human-associated habitat; material: faeces... | reverse complement strand
GAGCCCAGGACGAAGTCCAGGCCTTGCCGCAGTACCTCCATATTCGCCGATGCTTCCAGGGCTTTTTTACCCAGGCTGGTGATGGCGCCAAAGGTAAAAGCCCCGGCAATCATGCCCTTGATTTTCCCTATGGCACTGGCCAGGGCATCTGTATCAGCCTTGGTCTGTTTCAGGCTCTGGGAAGCCCTCTGGGCTCCGTTGGCCAGCTCCGGCATCCCGGCATTGCCAACCTTTTTTCCGGCCAGCTGGTCCACAGAAGTGCTCACCTGCTTGATAACCCGTATGGCACCACTGGCATCTGCTTCCAGGGTAATGTCAATCCTGTTGTTGCTCATGTTTCAACTTTTCCCTCCTTTCTTCCTCCGCTTTGGCAATCGCCAGCCATTCGTCCCTTTCATCCTGGGTCTCTGGCGTCCGGAAGTCATCCGGGAGGATTTTATCAGGGGTTACAGGCCGTTTGGGGGACCGGTAGCCAGCATTGATGACCGGAGCCGTAATGTAGGAAGCGGTGAACATCCGCTTGGCCTTCATCCTGGCCCCATAGCCCTCAATGCGCCGCTGGATTTCCCAGGGCGTCGCCGCACCGATTTCCTCCCCCGTCATGCCCAATTCCCCATAACAAACAGGGAGAATCAGCCCGATGTACTCCGTAAAAGAGCCCCAGGTCTCCGATTCCCCTTCTAAGCGTTTTTTCCGTCGTCCTCCGTTTCTTCCTTCACGTCCTTGCTCTTGACCTTCAGGGCTTTCAGCATTTCATTGGACTGCTTGGCGCCGAAGATCCCGGAGACTGCCAGAGTCACGTAGAAGATGGCTTCCACCTGCTGGATACCCGCATCCATGGAAAGGGTTTCCACCACCTGCCCCGCATTCTTGGCTTCGTTCTTGTCGCCGGCCGCAAAGAGCATGATCCGGAAAGCTTCCAAAAGTGCCCCCAAGGGCATGGTCTGGTGTTCCTTCTGGAAATCGAAGTAGGACTGCCCGCCGAAGGCCACCGCCTCCAGCTCCTGCAGCCCGTTAATGGTCAGACGAAAGTGATACAGCTTGTCACCGCTCTTGACCCAGACGATCCGGGTCACTTTGTTATAGGAAATATCCATTACTCAATCCCTCATTTCCCGGTAGTGGTAGTAGAACTGGAAGAAGCCGCCGTGGTCCCTACGGAATCCACGCTGGTCAGATTCTTGTAGTATTTCGGAGCCCCGATGCCTTCCAGCTTCATGGAGAAGGTGGCCACATCGTCATGGGGCGTTTCGTCGCTCAGTTCGGTAATGGAGTACCAGTTCCGGTCAGCCGTCTTGTTCTTGCTGTCGTACCGGCAGATATCAACCGGTTCACCGGCGTTGAAGGCATCCCGCAGGGCCTGATAGGCTTCGTCACCGCCTACGATGTTCCCTTCCACGCTCAGCTCAGACGTTTTGATGCCAGGATATTTTTCACCCCAGCCGCCGCTGGTCTTGTCGCTGGCGTCGATGGAGTCAGCGCTCAGATCCAGGTCACCGGATTTCTGGCCACCGATCATGGCCCACTTGGGAGAGGCTTCCGTAGCACTTTCCCCGAAATTCAGGTATACAAGTACATATTTGCCTTCCAGCTTGGTGTGTACCGCCGCCAGTTTGGCACGAACTTTATCTGCCATTCTTATTCCTCCTTACATACATGCTTTCACAAGGTATTCCAGGACTGCTGTGCCCGGGTTTCGCCCCCTTTGGCCCTGGGCAATCCCGAAAGTGATGGACGCAACATGCCCGTCCATGAAATCTGCCTCGTTCAGTACCTTACGGACCTTTCGGGAGAGGGTTTCCAGCCGTCTTTCCGTCTGATCAGGCACAACGATGTAGATCATAAAGGTGATCACGCCTTCCTCGTCCTCTTTGTCCTGGCCGGAAAAGGTCACTTTATCCGCTGCAATGGTGCCCTCTGTCTCACTTGAAAGAGCCGGCCCCTTCACTTCCTCATTCCAGGGAATTTCCGGGACTGCTTCTTCCAGGAGCTCACGGATGGCAGCCGAATAGTCGTCTATCCCCGGTAAATATTCACCGTTTTCGTCCATGGGCTGCCTCCTCTTTCCGTTTCTCCGCCGTTGAAGTCCGATGCTGTCAGATCTTTCAAGAGGCTCTTGGCCTGATCGTCATACAGCTTGTACTTCCGTTCATAAATGTCATCCTGCCGGCTGCCGGAATAGCTGCCAATCTGTACCGTGGGATCAGTCCCCACCAGTTCCAGGCAGCAGGCCCGGCAGGCTTCCACAATCCCGTACCGCTTCAGCAGGTTGCTGGGTACGATGTCAGCCTCGTCCACCCCGTAGGTGGCTGCCAGCCGCACGATTGTTTCATTAGCCAGTGCCAGGTTCCCGGCCGTGACCCGTCCTTTCAGGATGGCGTCCGTAATGTCTTCTGCTTTGATCAGATCCATAAAATCACCCCATCCCCAGTTTCTCGGCTGCCTTCTTGAACCGGCTGATGATAGCCGGCTTTTCCAGGTGAAAGGCATTGAAGATGAACGGATCTGCCTGGATGCCTTTCACCTGGGAGCGTTTGGCAAACACGAACTGACCGCCCTCGGACCATCGCAGCACCGTCTTGCTCCGTGGCACGATGGTATGAGAACGGGTGCCCTGGTGCTGGTAAACGGCATGGGGCAGAGCCGTGTAGACCGTTCCCGCCAGGTGGTCGCCGCTTCCTTCCACAGTTGTATGGATGGAGCCTTCGGCCTGGCCGGTCCGGGAGATGAACTTATGTTCCTCCCGGGCCCGTTCCTGCACATCCCGTACCGAAATGTCCATGGCTTCCCGCAGCTGCTTCTGGATTTCTCCCGGTGCGTGTCTCAGCTTCTTGCTGAGGGCATCAGCCCGGAACGATACCCTGACCATGATCAGGGTGCAACGGTTTCAGCCTTGGGGTTGGTGTTCAATGTCACCAGGGCTTTCGGCTGCACCACCAGGGACCCATAGACCAGCAGGCCACGGACTGCGTCGCTGAAGTCTTTTTCCAGCCGCAGAGATTCCGTCTTGATGATCTGGGTGGCCATGGAGATCGCCGCATTGGTACCGGCCATGACGGACGTGGTATTAGTGGATTTCACATAGGCCAGGTTGTTGGATTCATAGATCTGGAAGCCGGCTGCAGAGCCCACGTTGCCGGTGGTCAGACGGCTTTCCGCCGCAGCGCTGCCGGAGCCAACGAAACGCTGGTCCTTCTGCAGCAGGCCATACAGCCAGGGCGGAATCACCAGCCAGCGGCCGATCCGGGGCACGTTGTTTTCGTCCAGCTTGGTACCCATCTTCACGATGGTTTCATAAGCCTGTTCCGGGGCTTCCATGTCCTTCAGGGTCAGGATGGCATAGGTCATGCCCTGTGCCTTGAGCTGCCGGGCGGCGGAGTGGATGGCGGCCTCGTCGGTCAGGGTGGTCACATCCCCCTCTGCCCACAGGCCCGTCACAATATCAGTGCCCTTGACCTTGGGCTCCGGCTCCTTTTCCGGCACCGAGGAAGCTGCCGGTTCGCTGGCAGCGGTGCTCTGTGCCCCGGAGGATGCACTCTCGCTGACAGCACTGGATGCGGAGAGGTCACGATCCCGCACCACGGTATACCAGGTGTGGGTGGCCCAGTCCAGCACATGGGGCGCAGCCACCCAGGCCGCTGCCAGCACGGCCACCACCAGCACCGCAATGCCGATGGAGAGGGCAAAGGCGGGGGGCTGCCCCACCAGCAGCCAAACGGCCATGGCCAGCACCGCAATGCCGATGACCACCGGCACAAAGACGGCGGCGACCCGGTCGGCGATGCGCTGAATGGGGGCCTTGGTGGCGGCGGCGTCGCTGACCATGCGGATGATCTGGGACAGGGTGGTATCCTGGCCCACCCGGGTAGCCCGGCAGCGGAGATAGCCGGACTGGTTCACCGTGGCGGCGGACACGCCGTCGCCGGGGGCCTTGTCCACGGGGATGCTCTCCCCGGTCAGGGCGGACTCATTGACGGCGCTGGAGCCCTCCAGCACCACGCCGTCCACAGGGATGCTCTCCCCGGGCCGGACGGCGAACTCGTCCCCCTGCTGCACCTGTTCCACCGGCACCTCCACCTCCCGGCCGTCCCGGAGCACGGAGGCGGTTCTGGGAGCCAGGCTCATGAGGCTTTTCAGGGCGTCGGTGGTCTTGCCCTTGGACCGGGCCTCCAGCATCTTGCCCACGGTGATCAGGGTCAGGATCATGGCGGCGGACTCAAAATAGAAGTCCATCATATAGGTCATGACGGCGGCTTCGTCGCCCCGGACCTGGGCCGCCGTCATGGCGAACAGGGCATAGGTGCTGTAGCCGAAGGCCGCCGTGGCCCCCAGGGCCACCAGGGTGTCCATATTGGGCGCCCGGTGCCACAGGCTCTTAAAGCCGCTGACAAAAAAGCGGCCGTTAATGATCATAATAATAATGGTCAGCAGCATTTGGAGCAGCCCCATGGCCATGTGGTTGCCCTCTAAGGCCGACGGTAGCGGCCAATTCCACATCGTATGTCCCATGGAGAAGTACATTAAAATCAGCAAAAACGCCACGGAACTGATCAGCCGCCGCAACAGCTTCGGCGTCTGGGTATCTTTCAGCGGGTCTGCCGCCGGCTGCGGGGCAACGCCGCCCTTTTGTTTTAAGCCGGCGCCGTAACCGGCTTTTTCCACAGCGGCAATGATCTGTTCCGGGGTAGCCGTACCGGTAACGCCCATTGAATTGGTCAGCAGACTGACGGAGCAGCTTTCCACCCCGGGCACGGCGCGCACCGCTTTTTCCACCCGGGCACTGCACGCAGCGCAGCTCATCCCCGTCACATTGTATTGTTCCAAGCTCTCACCTCCCGGCGCCAATATGCGCCGCTATCTCATCAATTTTTGCAATGTGGCCAGCAAATCGTCCAGCGTTTCATCCTTGCCGGCCTTAATATCCTCCGCAACACAGGTGCGAATATGCGTGGACAGCAGTTCTCGGTTAAAGGCATTCAGCGCCGCACCGGCCGCTGCGGACTGGGCCAAAATATCCGTGCAGTAGGCGTCCTTCTCAATCATACCCTTGATCCCGCGAATTTGTCCCTCAATGCGGTTCAGTCGATGGATCAGCCGCCAGTACTCCTCCGGGTCCCGCACTTTCTTCTTCGCACAGCAAGCACAAACCGGCTGCATTTCGTCTTTATCTGCCACAACAGCACTTCCTTTCTATACCCCCATGGGGTATTTTTACTATATACCCCCTATGGGTATTTGTCAAGCGTTTTTTGAAAAAATTTATCCATAATTATATTTTTCTTGTTCGGTGATCTTTTCGCTGATCTCCTTAAATACAGGGGCGCAGCTCACGGCGCCCTCGCCGCCGTCCTCCTTTAGGATGACTACGGCGTATTTCGGCTTCTCGGCGGGAAACCAGCCCGCGAACCATGCGTTATATATTTCGCCGTCCTCGCCGCTCCTGCCCGTTTGGGCGGTCGCCGTTTTGCCAGCAGCGCTGACAAGCTCGCTCTGCGCCCGTCTGCCGCTGCCGTTTGAGACGACCTCCGCAAGATACTGCGAGAGCTTTTCGGCTGTGGCGGGCGAGATTATTTGCCGCTTCTCGGTGTAACGCAGCGTTTCGGTCAGACTGCCGTCAGCGTCGACCTCGCCCTCGATGAGATAGGCGGGGAAGTAAACGCCGCCTCGGGCTATCGCCGCCATCATGCAGCATATCTGCACGGGCGTTGCCGTCAGGGCACCCTGACCGAAAGAAATATTCGCTATTGCCGCCCTTGAGTCAAGCTCCGCCGCGGCGGGCAGATTGCCGCTCTTTGACTTTATCCCGTCGGCGAGAAGCGTTTCACTGCCGAAGCCGAAGCGCTCGGCGGTTTTGATTATATTCTCCGCGCCCACCTGTTGAGCGAGCGCCGCAAAATAGGTGTTGCATGAATTCGCCGTGGCGGCGCACAGATCCTGTATCCCGTGGCCGTCCTTTTTGTGGCAGTTGAAGGTCACGCCGCTGTAGTCGGCGCTGCCCGTGCATTCGTATTCAAAGTCGGTTATCCCGCTCTCGAGCGCAGCCGTCGCAACGACGGGCTTGAACACCGAGCCGACGCTGAACGGCAACAGGGCGCGGTTTATGAGGGGCGAATTCCCGTCATTGAGACCTGCGGCGATATTATACTGGTCAAAGGACGGGCGGGAGACCATCGCGCGGATCGCGCCGCTGCCTATCTCTATGACCACGGCGCACGCCTTGACCGCGCCCGACGAATCGAGCGCCTGCTCGGTTATTCGCTGGATATCTCTGTCTATAGTCAGCGCAACGCCGGCGCGGCTGCTGCCGACGGTCGAGATATTAATGTTATAGCCGAGCATCATCCTTCCGTTTGCGGCGGCGGAGAAATATGCCCGCACCTCGGAACGCCCTTTATTCAGCAGATCGTTATACGACTTCTCAATGCCGCTTATCCCGTCGCCCGCAGAGTCGAGGTAGCCAATCAGGTGGCAGGCGAGCCGCTGAGACGAATACCGCCTCGGAGTCGCGACGATGCGGACATCCTCACTGCCGACGGCGGAGGAATCAACCTTGTATGCCACGGGGCTGCCCTTCTCCATGCGCTCCTTTGCCGCCGAAAAAAGCTCCGCAGACAGCATTGAAGCGAGCTGCCGCAGCGCCTCGGGAGTCGGCTTCGCAACGGCGGTGTATTCATACTCGCAGTTGGTCAGTGCGCGCAGCTTACAGTCATATATTGTACCCTTGAGAGAAGCTATCTCAATGGATTTCGACGACGGTGTGTAAGAAGCCCGAACTTTGCCGTTCGCAATGCCGTAGGTGCGTATCTCAACGCTTGCAAAGACGGCGAGCACCATAAGGAATACGCAAATCACTCTTTTTTTCACAAAAAATCCCCCCGTGTTATTAATTCCACGGGGAGAGAGAATTATTATATGTTGATCACACGTTGAAGCGGAAGAGAACGACGTCGCCGTCCTTCATCACATAGTCCTTGCCCTCGCTGCGAACAAGTCCTTTTTCCTTGGCTGCCGCCATTGAGCCGAGAGCGATGAGATCCTCATAAGAGATGACCTCGGCTCTAATGAAGCCGCGCTCAAAGTCGCTGTGTATTTTGCCCGCCGCCTGAGGAGCCTTGGTGCCCTTCTTTATCGTCCATGCTCTAACCTCGGGCTGACCCGCCGTCAGGTAGGAGATAAGGCCGAGCAGCGCATAGCTCTTCTTGACAAGCAGATCGAGGCCGCCGCTCTGAATGCCAAGCTCCGAGAGAAACATTTCCTTCTCGTCCTTGTCAAGCGAAGCTATCTCCGCCTCAAGCTCGGCGCATATCGGCAGCACTTCGCTGCCCTCGGCCTCGGCTATGGCGCAGACCTTCTTGTAGTTCGCGTTGTTGTCAATGCCGTTTGCAAAGTCGCTCTCGCTCATGTTGCAGGCGTAGATAACGGGCTTTGCGGTGAGCAGGGCTATCTCGGCGAGCCACGCTTTTTCGTTCTCGTCGCATTCAAGATTTCTTGCAGGCACGCCGTCCTCGAGGGCTTTTTGCAGCCTCTTGAGGAAGTCAAGCTCGCCCGCGAGGGATTTGTCGCCCTTGAGCGCCTTTGCGACTCTGTCTATCCTGCGCTCGACCATCTCGATATCGGAGAGGATAAGCTCAAGATTTATCGTCTCAATGTCACGCTCCGGGTCGATGGTGGCGTCAACGTGGACTATGTCGTCGTCCTCAAAGCAGCGAACGACGTGAATTATTGCGTCCACCTCACGAATGTGAGAGAGGAATTTGTTGCCGAGGCCCTCGCCTCTGGAGGCACCCCTGACGAGACCGGCTATATCGACGAATTCAATAAAAGCGGGGGTTATCTTGACGGGGTTATACAGTTCGGCGAGCTTGTCCAGCCTCTCATCGGGCACGGCGACAACGCCGACATTCGGCTCTATAGTGCAGAAAGCGTAGTTCGCGGACTGCGCCCCCGCATTGGTTATTGCATTAAAAAGAGTGCTCTTGCCGACATTGGGCAAGCCGACTATTCCGAGCTTCATGGCTTCATTTCCTTTCGGTCTGTATTCGACTTAACCATTATATATTAAAGTGCGGAAAAATACAACATAAAATTCAAAATATCGGTTTACTTTTATGTGCGGCGTGGTGTATTATATATTATGCATAATGGAGTAATATTTAAAGAAGGTGTCTGTATGGAGCATTCGCAGTTTTTGCGCTCCGAGATGCTGCTCGGCAGCGAATCGACAAACAGGCTCTGCGAGAGCAGGGTGATTTTATTCGGCCTCGGCGGCGTAGGCTCTTATACGGCGGAGGCTCTTGCCCGCGCGGGCGTCGGCAGCATCACCGTGGTCGACAGCGACTGCGTTGCGCCCACCAACCTCAACCGCCAGCTCTGCGCCCTGCACTCGACACTCGGGATGAAAAAAACCGAGGTGATAAAGCGGCGCATCCTTGACATAAATCCCGACTGCCGCGTGACGGCGATAGATAAATTCTATCTGCCGGAGAATTCGGCGGAATTTGGCCTCGGCGATTATGACTACATAGCCGACGCGATAGACACGGTCAGCGCCAAGCTCGACCTTGCCGTCAAGGCGCAGGAATTCGGTGTGCCGATAATTTCATGCATGGGCACGGGCAACAAGCTCGACCCCTCGCTTTTCAAAATTTCCGATATCTCCAAGACCTCGACCTGCCCGCTGTGCAAGGTCATGCGTTATGAGCTTCGCAAGAGGGGAGTCAGGAAGCTGAACGTGGTCTGGTCGCCCGAGGAGCCGATGAAACCCGCCGACACACCTGAGAATACCGGCAGGCGGGCTACCCCCGGCAGTCTGCCCTTTGTGCCCGGCACGGCGGGGCTGATGATGGCGGGCAAAATCATTCTTGATCTTTCAGGCAGGTAATAATAATGAAAAAAATAACAGCCTTGATAACCGTGCTCGCTCTGCTGCTCTCGCTTTGCGCCTGCGGCATAGACCCGAGCATAAACGACGACCCGGAGAATTCCACCAAGCCGAGCGCCGTATCCGACGGCAAGCTGCGCCTCGCCTATTCAAAAGCGGAGCGGCTCGACCCCTTCACTGCGTCGTCGGCGATAAATCTGCAAATTCTCGGGCTGCTCTATGACGGACTTTATAAGCTCGACAAGAGCTATCAGCCCGTGCCCGTGGCGGCAAAGAACGCAATAGCCAGCGGCAACACGGTCAATGTTACCCTCGCCGAGACCTATTTCAGCGACGGCACCGCCGTGACGGCGAACGACGTGGCTTATTCATTTAAATTGGCAAAAAGCTCGCCCGCCTGCGCCGAGAAGCTGAAGAATTTTGTATCCGTGAGCATCTCGACGGCGAATATGCTCGTCTTTACGCTGCTAAAGGCCGACCCCTACGCCCTTGCGTGCCTTACATTCCCGATAGTCAAGAACGGCGCCTCTGGCGAAGCTCCCGTCGGCAGCGGCAGATATGTGTTTCAAAAGAACGGCGAGGAGATTTATCTTGTCGTTAACTCCAAACGCTCGGGCTTCGACCCCGTTATCAAGACGATCTCCCTCGTGCCGATAAGGGATAACGGCTCGGTAGAGAGCAGCCTTGAGATAGGCAACACGGGCTTCTATTATAACGACCTCTCCTCGGGCACTTACTCTCGCATCAACGCCAAGACCGTTGACCTCGGCATAAATAATTTTGTGTTCCTTGCGTTCAACTCCTCGAGCGAGCTTTTCTCAAATCAGCTCCTCAGGCAGGCGGTGAATATGGCGATAGACCGCAATTCCATCGCTTCAACGGCATTCCAGGGTCACGCAAGGCTCTGCTATTCGCCTTTTAACCCCGATTGGTATGCCCTCGCCTCAAAAGATCTTGTTGTCACCCGCAACGAGTCAAAGGCAAAGGAGCTTATCAAGCAGTCGGGAATTGACATTGCTTCAAAGGAAATATCGCTGCTTGTGAATAAGGATAACGCCTTCAAATATGAGGCGGCGGCGTTCATTCGCGATAACCTGACCGCCCTCGGCTTCAAGGTCGTGTTTAAGGATTACGAGCAGGAATATTACACCGAGGCCGTGGAGCTCGGCTCCTATGACCTCTATATCGGCGAGGTTCGCCTGACCCCGAATATGGATCTTTCGCCGCTTTTCGGCGGCGCGGTCGGCTACGGCATAGACCCCGCCTGCCCGAGCGCGATGCGCTACACCCAACTGCTCGAGGGCAGCTGCGAGCTGATGGATTTCATCAATACCTTCAACGAGGATGTTCCTTTTGCTCCGCTTTGCTACCGCAACGGCGCGGCCTCCTACACCAACTCCCTTAAAGGCGAGCTCAGCGGCTGCGACAGCGACGTTTTCTACGATATCGAGACCTGGAGTTTTAAATAACCGCACCCTTCGATAAGTATTATTAAATCGAAAAAGCGTCATAATATACTTGCACTTCACAAAAAGGAAAGGTATGTATATTATGATAAACGCTCAGATACTTAAGAATGCCCTGCTGCGTGCGGCGCAAAGCATCAACGCCCACCGTGACGAGGTGGACGGCATCAACTATTTTCCTGTCCCCGACGGCGACACTGGCACAAATCTTGCAATGACCCTCTCCTCCTGCGCCGAGGCGATAGCCGACTGTGAGACCGACAGCGCTGGCGAGCTTGCCGACACCGCTGCCGCCGAGCTGCTGATGGGCGCGAGGGGCAATTCGGGAGTCATATTTTCGCTGATATTCAAGGGCTTCGCCGATAACGTCAGGGATCGCGCCGAGATAGACGGCTCCGCGCTTGCTCACGGGCTTGAGGCGGGCTGCACCGAGGCGTATTCCTGCGTCGAGCGCCCCGTCGAGGGCACAATGCTCACCGTCATACGCATTGCAGCTTCAAGGGCGAGCGCCGCCGCTGACAAGGGCGGGGACGCAAAAGCCGTGTTTGAAGCCGCCGTTGCGGGCGCGAAGGCAGCTCTCAAATCAACGCCCAATCTGCTGCCGATACTTAAAAAGAGCGGCGCCGTTGACTCGGGCGGGCAGGGGCTTGTCTATATCATGGAGGCCATGCTTGGCTCGGCGGAGCAGCCGTCGGAGCGACCCGCCTCTGCGGCAAAGGCCGCCAAAGCTCCCACGGGCGACATCAGATACACCTACTGCACGGAGTTCATAATCAGGAATTCGTCCGGCAGAGGGATAGCCTCGCTCAGCAGGCTCCTCACGAGCATCGGCGACTGCGCCGCGGCTGCCGAGCATTCGGGGATAATCAAGGTTCACGTTCATACCGACTTTCCGAATCTCGCGATAGAGAAAGGGCTTGAATACGGCGAGCTTGACCGCATCAAGATAGATAATATGCGCTTGCAGGCGAGCAGCTTTGCCGCCGCACAAAGCAACTGAAAACGGAGATAAGCAATGGATATCGCTGCCAATATTAAATATCTCAAAGGCGTGGGTGAGAAGAGAGCCGCCATGCTCGGCAAGCTCGGAGTTCACACCCTCTGGGATCTGCTGACCCTTTACCCGCGAGCATACGAGGATTGGAACAGCGTTATCCCCATTGCGGGGGCGCCGCTCGGCGAGAACGTCTGCATCCGCGCCTTTGTCGGCTCACGCTGCCGCGAGCACCGCATCCGCAAGGGCATGACCCTCTATAAGACCGAGATATCCGACGGCGAATCGCTGCTCGAGGTAACTTTTTTTAATAATAAATATGCCGCCGAACGCCTTGAGGCGGGCAAAGAATATCTTTTCTTCGGCAAGGTGACGGGCAAGGGCTACTTTCGCTCGATGGTCTCGCCGGAATTTGCCGAGTTTGACGGCGGCACGGGTCTGAGACCGATATATCCACAGACCGCGGGGCTGAATTCACGGGCCATAGAGAAGCTCGTGCGGCGTGCGCTCGAGGAATGCGGCGATATCGAGGACCCGATACCGGAGAATATCCGCTCCGCCTATTGCCTGATGGGTTTGCGTGATGCGCTTGAGAATATCCACGCTCCGCAGAGCGCCGATATGCTCTCCGAGGCTCGCAGGCGGCTGATATTCGAGGAGCTTTTTCTGCTTGAGCTGGGGCTTATGCGCCTTAAATCCAAGAACCGCAAGGGGACGGCTATAGCAATGGAACGCAATTACACCGCCGATTTCATTGCTGCTCTGCCCTTTGAATTGACGGGCGCTCAGAGGCGAGCCGTCGCTCAAGGAGCGGAGGATATGAGCCGCAGCGTGCCGATGAACCGCCTGCTGCAAGGCGACGTCGGCTCGGGCAAAACGGCGGTCGGCGCGGCGCTGATATATAACTGCGCCATGAACGGCTGCCAAAGCGCCCTTATGGCGCCAACGGAAGTGCTCGCAATGCAGCACTATAAAACTTTGACAAAATTCTTTGAGAATACCGATATCTCCGTCGCTCTGCTGACCGGCTCGACCCCCGCAGCGGAGAAGCGGAGGATCAAAGCGGGGCTTAAAAGCGGCGAGCTTTCGCTCGTTATCGGCACGCACGCCTTGATCCAAAAGGATGTTGAATTCAATTCGCTCGCCCTCGCCATAACCGACGAGCAGCACCGCTTCGGCGTGAATCAGCGCAGCACTCTGTCCGCCAAGGGCGGCTCGCCGCACACGCTGGTCATGTCCGCAACGCCTATTCCGAGGACCCTGGCGCTTATAATCTACGGCGACCTCGACCTCAGCGTGCTTGATGAGATGCCCAAGGGCAGGCAAAAGATCGAGACCTACCTTGTCGGCAGCGAGCTGCGTGAGCGCGCCTACGGCTATGTCAAAAAGCACCTTTGCGACGGCCTCCAGGGCTACATAGTCTGCCCCCTCGTTGAAGAGGGGGAGGAGGTCTCGGAGCTGACCGCCGCCGAGGGGCTGTATAAAGAGCTTGCCGACGGTTTCTTCAAGGGCTTCAGGCTTGGGCTGCTGCACGGCAAGATGAAGCCCGCCGATAAAAAAGCCGTCATGGATTCCTTTGCCTGCGGCGAAACGCAGCTTTTGGTCTCCACAACGGTGATCGAGGTCGGAATCGACGTGCCGAATTCCGTCATAATGGTCATAGAGAACGCTGAGAGATTCGGCCTATCGCAGCTCCACCAGCTTAGAGGCAGGATCGGCAGAGGCTCCCACCGCTCCACCTGCATCCTGATATCCGACGCAAAGGACGAAAAAACGCAGAAGCGCCTGTCTATCCTCACCTCCACCTCGGACGGCTTCAAAATAGCCGATGAAGATTTGAAGCTGCGCGGGCCCGGTGATTTCTTCGGCTCAAGGCAGCACGGTCTGCCCGAGCTCAAAATTGCGGATATGATGACCGACACCGAGGCGATACGCGAAACTCATGCCGCGGCGGTAAATTTGCTCAAAAAAAACCCCGCCCTTGCGGGCGAGGAATTCGATTTGCTCAGGCGAGCAGTCAACAGACTTTTCGCCGGCGGGATATCAATGAACTGAGGCTGCGCTGAGACGCCTTGCAGCTTCAATATCTTTTTTATCAATAGGAATTATTTTGTATTCGTTTGATTGCTCGTCTACCATTGTTACGGGCAGGTCGGGCAATATCTCGTGGACTCTTGCGATGAATCCGCTGCTGCCCTCGGCAGGGAAGCCGGTCACAAGCGTTGCGGCGTTTCTTTTCTTCGCAGCTACTGCAACCACCAGCGCAGGGCTGTCGTTAAAGTAGATATCCATCCCCGCGTCATAGGCTCTGGCGCATTCATAGAGGGTCTCGAGCGCTCCGCCTGCGTTGGCGTTCAGCCCGCTGCTCTCTCTGAAAACGCTGATGACCTTCAGCGGCAGGGCTTTTTTCTTCGCCATCCGTGCCCCTGCGGCGATAAGCCTTGAGCAGGCGCTCTGCGGTGTTACACAGACCATTATGCACTGCTGATTGCCCGTCTTCTCCATATGATCATCCCTTTCGTTTTGTATTTTTGCTTTACTGCACCCTTATAATACCAGCGAGATATTACGGGCGTGGGACAAAAGAATGTATAATCTGTTAAATAAATCGGGTGATAAAATGAATGAAAAAAAGTATTATCTGGGCGTCGACGGCGGCGGCAGCAAGACCACTGCGGCGGTGTTCGACGGCGAGGGGCGTTTCATAGCCGAAGCCGTGGGCGAGAGTATAAATTATTACTCCGTCGGGCGTGAAACAGCCCGTGAGAACCTGAAAGCCGTTATTTCAAGGCTCAGCGTTGATGAATTTGAATGCGCCGTGATAGGAATGTCCGCCTTGAACGAGCAAGCCGATGAAAAAACGACCCGTGAATTTTGCGGAGATATAGTAAGATGTAATAAAATAATAATGGACTCCGATCTTTACATAGCTCTTGAGGCGCTGAATGCGCCCGGGGAATGCGGCGCGGCGATAAGCGGCACGGGCTCAATGGCGGTCATTCGCAATGCGGACGGCTCGGTCAGCCACGCAGGCGGTTGGGGATATATCCTCGGCGATGAGGGCAGCGGCTACTCGATAGCGCTCAGCGGCATAAGGGCTGCGATAAGAGCAGCCGAGGGCAGCGGCGTCCGGACCGCGCTTTTGCCCGCCTGCCTTGACTATTTCGGTATCACTGATATATATGAACTGATAGAGCTGTACTATGATAAGACCGTCAGCAGGAAGGTCACCGCCGCCTTTGCCAAGAAGGTGATTGGCGAAGCCGAGGAGGGCGACACGGCAGCGCTGGATATCCTCGAGCGAGAAGCTGCGGAGCTTGCGGCGACGGCAAAGAGCCTGTTTGACCGTATAAAAAGCGACTCCCCGATAGGGCTTTGGGGCGGAATTTTTCAAAACAGCGAGCTGTATCGTGAAATCTTCACGCAAAAGCTCGGCGAAGATTACAAAGACCGTGTAAAGCTATTAGACTTTACGCCTGAGATCGGAGCGGTAATTGCGGCACTGAGAGAAAATTCGGTGTATATCAACGAAATAATGCTCTCGAATATCAAAAATACATACAGAAAGGCAACTTTGTAAAGCTGCATAGCTTTACAAAAAATCAGGACTATGAAAATCAAGAAAATGACATTTTGCGCCGTTTTGACGGCTCTCATCTGCATTCTTGCCCCCGTTTCTTTCCCTGCGGGGCCTATTCCGATATCCCTTGCGACCTTTGCGGTGATGCTTGTCGCCGCCGTCGCTGATTTCAAGATATCCGTCACCGCCGTCTGCCTCTATATTCTGCTCGGCGCCTTCGGTCTGCCTGTTTTCTCTGGCTTTGCGGGCGGATTTCAGAAGCTGATCGGCGTTACAGGCGGCTACATAATCGGCTATATTCCCTGCGCCGTTATAATTGCGCTGCTCATCGGCAAGTTCGAGAATAAAAAATTCGTCTATCCTCTTTCGATGGTGCTCGGTGTTGCTGTCTGCTACGCTGCGGGCACGGCATGGTATGTTTTCCAGACCAAGACCGCCGTTGCCGCCGCTTTTGCGACCTGCGTAATTCCATTTATCCCCGCCGACTGCATCAAGATAGCCGCCGCCTCGCTGCTCGGTATAATTCTGCGAAAGCGTTTCAGGGTTGCATTCTCAAAGCTTTAATGGTACAATAAATATGAAAATGATCCTAAGGAAAGGATGAATATAATGGAGATAATCAGAAAAGAGTACAGTATTCCCTCAAAATCGGGTGTTGCCGATGTTTTTGCCCGTTGCTGGGTTCCCGCCGACGGTGCGAAGGCGATATTCCAGATAGTTCACGGCATGGCGGAGCACGGCGAGCGTTATGAGGATTTCGCAAAATTCCTCTGCGGCAAGGGCTTTGCCGTCCTTGTTGACGACCATGTCGGCCACGGCAGATCCGCCAAGAGCGATAAGGAGCTGGGCTATTTCGGCGAGAAAAACGGCTGGGACGCCTTCGTTGAGGACGAAAGAGCGCTCACCGAGCTTATAACCTCTGAGTTCCCCGGTCTGCCGCTTATCTTCTTCGGTCACAGCATGGGCTCTTTCATCGCCAGAGAGTATATTCGCCGCTACGGCAGCGATGAGCGCATAAAGGGCGCGATTATCTGCGGCACGAGCGGCAGGAATCCCGCCGCTCCCATCGCTATCACCATTGCCGGCGCCGTTGCCAAGGCAAAGGGCAGCCGTCACAAGAGCAAATTTATTGACAAGCTCGCATTCGGCACCTACAATAAAAAGGTCGAGAACCCCGCCACTCCCTTTGACTGGCTCACCTCCGACCCCGATGAGGTGCAGAAGTATATCGCCGATAAATACTGCGGCTTCCTCTTCACCGCCGCCGGATACAAAGATCTCTTCACCGTGCTGAACAGAGTCTCCGGCAAGGATTGGTTTGAGCAGGTCTACGAGGGATTGCCGATATTCCTTATCGCAGGCGAGGACGACCCCGTCGGTCAGTACGGCGCAGGCGTGAAGCAGGTCTATAATGACCTCAAGCTCGCGGGCAAAAAGGACGTCACCCTCAAGCTCTATCCGCATATGAGGCACGAGATCCTCAACGAGGTCGGCAAGGACGAGGTCTATAACGATATCGCCGCCTGGTGTGCAAAAAAGATTTGAATCATAGCATAAAACGAAGCCTCCGCATTATGATTATGCGGAGGCTTTTTTTTGCTGCTGTTTTGACATATTTCAGCCGTTTTATTTGATTAGTCGGGCGAATTTGCAAAGCAAAGTCCCAAATTTGTCGCTATATTGTGTAAAAAGCATTTTATGCTTGCTTTTGCCGGAAAAGTTTGATATACTGGTTTTAGAATTGTTTTTAGATATTATGTAAGGTAAAAATATTGTACAGTAAAAGCGACGCCCCGGAAGAAAAAAAACAAAGGGCTTCACTTAAGAAGCCCTTGATGCACACCATGTGCGGCCGAACCCGAAACGGTCGGCGATTTGAGTTAACTTTTATTTGAACTCAGCAGTGCAATTCTGTAGGGGTCTACAAAACTGTATTTATATCTTACCACAAAGAAAGGCGGTTGTCAATATGCAAGACGAAAAAATCTATCTTGGGCTTGATATAGGCTCGGATTCGGTGGGGTATGCCGTGACTGACGGGGAGTATAATATCCTGAAATATCACGGGAAGCCCGCATGGGGCGTGACGCTGTTTGATGCGGCGGCTCCTAAAGCGAATCGTCGCTCCTTCCGCACGGCGAGGAGGCGGCTTGACCGCAGGCAGCAGAGAGTGCAGCTGATCCGTGAGCTTTTTGCCGGGGAAATCGCTAAGGTTGATCCGAAATTCTATATCAGGCTTCAGGCTGCGGCGCTCTATCGTGAGGAGGCGGGCGAGGCATATACGATTTTTAATGATGTCGGTTATACAGACAGAGAGTATCATGAGGATTACCCGACCGTACACCATTTGATATACGAGCTTATGACCGATTCGAAGCCTCATGATGTCAGGCTGGTGTATCTTGCCTGTGCATGGCTTGTTGCCCACAGAGGCCACTTCTTGAGCAATGTAAGCAAGGATAATCTTGCCTCCATCAAGGATTTCAGCATTGTTTATGAAGACTTCATGAATTATTTCAGCGACAATGAGTATGCTTTCCCTTGGCACGAATGTGACGTTGCGGAACTTGGGAAAAAACTTAAAGTCAAAAGCACGGTGACTGCTAAGAAAAAAGCCCTTGTAAAATTCCTTTACGGCACGGAGAAGCCGTCCAAAGAGGCGAGTGAGGATTTTCCGTTCAGCCGCGAAGCTATAGTCGGCTTGCTTGCGGGCGGTAAGGTTAAGCCGAAAGAGCTGTTTCAAAACGATGAATATGCGGAAATGGAAAGCATATCGCTCGGCATGGACGATGAAAAATATGATGCCTCAGCGGCAGCTTTGGGCGATGATTTCGAGCTGCTGTCGCTGATGCGCTCGATATATGACTGGGCTGTGCTTGCCGATATTCTCGCCGACGGCTCCTGTATCTCCGAGGCAAAGGTTGCCGTATATGAGCGGCACAAGGCCGATTTGCGTCTCCTGAAGGATTTGATAGCTCAATACAGACCCGAAAAATATCGTGAGGTTTTCCGTGACACGGATAAGAGCAATTACGCGGCTTATGTTTATCATACCGATGAAAAAGAATGCGACAAGTTTAAAAAGAAAAACAAGGAGGATTTTTCAAAGTATATTCTCGGTATTGTTAAGGGCATCGTCCCCAAAGATGAGGATAAAGAAAAATTTGACGATATGCTTGCGAGGCTTGAAGCCCGCACCTTTATGCCGAAGCAAAAGGATAGCGACAATCGAGTGATCCCGCAGCAGCTTTATTGGTATGAGCTTGACCGTATATTAAAAAACGCTGCGGGCTATCTCCCGTTTCTCGACGAAGCGGATGAAGACGGCTTGACCGCGGCGGATAAGATAGAGTCCGTATTCTCCTTCCGCGTGCCGTATTTTGTGGGTCCGCTCAATCCGAACTCTGACCGGGCGTGGCTTGAGAGGAAAGCTGGGAAGATATATCCATGGAACTTTGAAAAAATGGTCGACCTTGACGCCAGTGAAAAGAAATTCATTGATTGCATGACCAACACCTGCTCACATCTTCCCGGTGAGCCCGTTTTGCCGAAGGATTCATTGCTTTATCATAAATTCACCGTGCTCAATGAGATTAATAACCTGAGGATAAACGGCGAAAGGATCTCCGTTGAACTGAAGCAGCGTATATATAATGAATTATTCCTTGTAAAAAAGAAGGTCACAAAAAAATCTCTTCTGGAGTATCTGATTCGCGAAAATATTATTGCAAATGGCGATGAAGACACAGTCAGCGGTATAGATATAAATATCAATTCAAATCTGGTGCCGCAAATTGCTTTTAAGAATTTGCTTGGCTCCTCGGTGATCACGGAGGCGGACGCAGAGGAAATAATCAAGCGGTTAACCTATTCGGAGGATAAGGCGAGATTTAAGAAATGGCTTGAGAAAGAATATCCTAATATAAGCGAAACCGATCGCAAATATATTTGTTCGCTGAAATTCAAGGATTTCGGCAGGCTCTCACGCACCCTGCTCTGCGGTATGGAGGGAGTTTGCAAGGAAACAGGGGAAGTCATGACCGTTATCGGCGCACTCTGGGAAACACAGTATAATCTCATGGAGATAATTGCCGATGACAGCAGATTCACATTCAAAGCCGAAATCGAAGCGTTCAAGGCTGACTATTATTGCAAAAATCCTAAGACCCTTCAAGCCCGTTTGGATGAGATGTATATTTCCAATTCCGTGCGCAGACCGATATATCGCACTCTTGCCATAGTCAAAGACGTGGAGAAAGCGTTCGGCAAACCGGATAAGATCTTTATCGAGGTCACAAGAGGTGCGTCTGACGAGCAAAAGGGGAAACGCACAAAGACGAGAAAGCAGCAGATCCTGGAGCTTTATGATAAGTGCAGCTGCGAGGATGTGCCAATGCTCAGAGAGCAGATAGAGTCAATGGGCGATTTGGCTGACAATAAGCTCCAGAGCGACCGTCTCTTCCTTTATTATATGCAGCTCGGCAGATGCCTTTACACAGGCAAGGCTATAAAGCTCGAGGAGCTCGGCTCCGGGCTCTATAACATAGAGCATATTTATCCGCAGGCATATATAAAGGACGATAGCATTATCAATAATGAAGTGCTTGTTGACAGCAATATAAACGGAATAAAGGACGATGTTTACCCGATATCATCCGACATTCGCAGAAACATGGCGGGATTCTGGCATTACCTGAAAGATCACGAATTCATAAGCGAGGAGAAATACAAGCGTCTTACGAGAGCCACAGGGTTCACCGCAGAGGAGAAATACGGCTTCATCAACCGTCAGCTGACGGAAACCTCGCAGTCGACCAAGGCTGTGGCGAATCTGCTGCATGAGTGTTACCCCGACGCCGATATCGTTTACAGCAAGGCGAGGCTTGTCTCGGATTTCAGGCAGGAATTTGATCTCCTTAAATCGAGGCTGTTTAATGATTTGCACCATGCGGTCGACGCTTATTTGAATATTGTCGTCGGCAATGTTTATAAAATGAAATTCAACAGAAGCTGGTTCAGCGTCGATTCAAACTACAGCGTAAAGACAAGGACGATATTTACACATCCCCTTGTCTGCGCGGGAGAGACCGTCTGGGACGGCGAAAAGATGCTTGCGAAAGTAAAGGCGAATGCCGTAAAGAATAACGCTAATGTTACGAAGTATTCTTTTATGAGACACGGGGGATTCTTTGACCAAAATCCGCTTCCCGCTTCCGAGGGCTTGACGCCGTTAAAGAAAGATCTTCCCACGGAGAAGTACGGCGGATATAATAAACCGGCGGTAATGTTCTTTATCCCCGTCAGATACAAGGCGGGCAGGAAATCGGAGATAATCATTATGTCGGTGGAGCTGCTTTACGGCAAAGAATTCCTTGCCGACGCCGAATTTGCGCGCACATACACCTTTGACAGGCTAAGGCGCATTCTCGGCAAGCCGGTTGACGAGGTTTCGTTCCCGCTCGGCATGAGACCGTGGAAGATAAATACCATGTTGTCGCTTGACGGCTTTAGAGTATGTATAACCGGGAGCGCAAATGCAGGGAAGAGTATTATACCACAAACCGTAACGCAGTTTTCGGCAAACGGTTTTTGGCAGTTTTATCTTAAAAAACTTGAGAGTTTCGTCGATAAAGTTGCTAAAAATCCGGAGTATCATTTCAGTGAGAAATATGATAAGATCTCTGCCGAAAAGAATCTGGAGCTTTATGATATCTATATTGATAAGCTGGAGAATTCAATATATAAAAGGCGGTTCAATAATCCGGTTGAAATACTGAAAAACGGCAGAGATAAATTCATTGAGCTTGATATTAAGGCGCAGGCAAAGCAGCTTTTGAATGCCCATCAGGTTTTTGGCAGGCTTTCGAGCGGATGCGATTTGGAAGCGATCGGAGGCAAGACACGGTCTGCGGCAACTATTGGACTAAGTACGGTTATTTCCAACTGGAAAAAGTACTACAAGGATGTCCGAATAATTGACCCCTCCGCCTCCGGACTGTGGGAGCGCACTTCGGGCAATCTGCTTGAGCTGCTATGAGCTGGCGTACAGTCATAATATCAAATCAGGCGAAGCTCGATTATAAAATGGGGCTTATGGTGGTCAGAGGTGAGGAGACAAAGCGGATCCTCCTTGATGAGATCGCGATTCTCGTTATTGAGAACCCTGCGGTCTCTCTGACCGGCTGCCTGATAGAGGCGCTGATCGATAAAAAGGTCAAGGTGATTTTCTGCGACTCCAAAAGAAGCCCGACGGCCGAGCTGATACCTCATCACGGCAGCCATGACAGCACCGCCAAGATAAGGGTTCAGGCGGCGTGGAGCGACGAGGTCAAGGCCGTAATATGGCGTGAGATAATAACCGAGAAGATCCGCAAGCAAGCCGCGTTTCTGTATGAAACAGGCAAAGAAAAGGAATCGGAGCTTATCGAATCATATATCGGCAATGTCGAGCTGCTCGACGCCACAAATCGTGAGGGACACGCCGCAAAGGTGTATTTTAATGCGCTTTTCGGCATGGATTTCACAAGGAGCGCCGACAATGCCGTTAACGCTTCTTTGAATTACGGTTACAGCCTTATCCTGTCCGCTTTTAATCGCGAGGTCAGCGCCAACGGCTATTTGACGCAGCTCGGGATATTTCATAACAATATGTTTAACCATTTTAATCTCAGCTGCGACCTGATGGAGCCGTTTCGCATTCTCGTTGACCGCTTTGTTTATGACTTTAAGCCGGAATTCTTTGATAAAAATGAAAAGCATTCGATGTGGCATATTTTAGAGCAAAGCGTGCGAATAGATAATTCTACTCGCAGCGTATCGGATGCGATCAAGATTTATACCCGTAGCGTTTTTGATGCGATAAATGACGGCGATGCGTCCGAAATCAAGAATTATCAGATCGATGAGGATGACGGTTATGTTATTGACATATGAGCAGCTTTAGATTTATGAGAATAATTATATTTTTTGATCTGCCTACCGAGACCAACGAGGATAAGCGGGCATACCGGCATTTCAGGAAAGCGTTGCTGAAGAACGGCTTCATAATGATGCAGGAGTCGGTCTATACAAAGCTGATGACTACGCCGTCCGTTGAGAATTCCGTCAGAAATCTTATTCATAGGAATAAGCCGGAGAAGGGGATTGTTCAGACGCTGACCGTTACTGAAAAGCAGTTCTCCAAGATGGACTTTGTCGTCGGCAGCTATCACTCCGATATTATAGATTCGGAAGAACGGTTGGTGATTCTGTGAAATTTGTTTATCCGCACATTGACTTTGTGTTTGATACGGAATGCGGTAAGGTCAACACTTTGGTGATCGAAAATCAGCCCCTTTTTACATCTGTGCTGAGCGATATACGGTCGCAACTGTCGGGGAATGACGGCGTGAGTGTTTTGTCGCAGAGCGATAAAATAATTTCAATATCAAAAAATCTGGAGCTTCTTGACAGCTTTGTTCCGTTTGAGCTGAATTCAAAAACCATTGTTTCAAGAATTGCCGCCGATCTCGAGTCAAAGGCGGTCTCGGATGATTTCTATATTCGCACGGCGGAGACAGTCAGCCGAGTAGAGGCGCTTTTGGATTCCCTCGCATTTGATTATTCTTGCGATATTGACTTTACAAAAATTGATATAGGCGCTATAATAAAGGCGTCCGGTATCACCGTAAGAAGCTCGCACGACAGCCTGGCGGAAAATGTGCTTGATTATTTCGAGCTGATAACCGAATTTATCGGCAAAAAATTGTTTGTTACGGTAAATCTTCGCTGCTATATATCAGACAAGCAAGCCGAGCTTTTTGCCGCGACCGTTCTCTCTCACGGCTATCATTTGATTATGATAGAGGGTTTTGAGCATGAACGGATTCCTAACGAAAGCAGGCTCGTTGTCGATAGCGATCTTTGTTTAATAATGTGACATGTTTGTGACCCCTGAGCCTCAATCTCGGACGATTGCAGTTCGTTTTGTTTGAAATTTTGATTTCAAATCGGGATTTGAGGTTTGAGAGCAGTGTAATTCTGTAGGGGTCTCAAACTCAAAATGACCGAAAGAACACTCGACACAGTTTGAGAGCAGTGTAATTCTGTAGGGGTCTCAAACTGCTGATACGGTAATTTTGACCGTTAATAGGTTTGAGAGCAGTGTAATTCTGTAGGGGTCTCAAACGAATAGGAAGATCAAAAAAATATAAAGGAGGTTTGAGAGCAGTGTAATTCTGTAGGGGTCTCAAACGAGACTTTGTCTCGGCGGTCACAACCCCGGTTTGAGAGCAGTGTAATTCTGTAGGGGTCTCAAACAGAGTGTATAACAGATACGGCGAAGATACCGTTTGAGAGCAGTGTAATTCTGTAGGGGTCTCAAACTCAGCATCGCAAGCATTCCCTTAGCCATATGTTTGAGAGCAGTGTAATTCTGTAGGGGTCTCAAACACTTCGCGCACCTCGATAACCCTGATAAATGTTTGAGAGCAGTGTAATTCTGTAGGGGTCTCAAACGAAAAGAGGTATAATTATGAAAGCAGATGCGTTTGAGAGCAGTGTAATTCTGTAGGGGTCTCAAACCGGTTTCGATGATTGAAACAGGCACTTCTGTTTGAGAGCAGTGTAATTCTGTAGGGGTCTCAAACTTGTTTCGTCATTTTCTGTTACCTCTTTTGTTTGAGAGCAGTGTAATTCTGTAGGGGTCTCAAACAACGCTCAGAACAAATTGAAAAGGAGTCCAGTTTGAGAGCAGTGTAATTCTGTAGGGGTCTCAAACAATATGAAAGGGGTCAACTACCATGACAAAGTTTGAGAGCAGTGTAATTCTGTAGGGGTCTCAAACAAGTTCTTTGTTGGTTATTCTCGTTCTTCTGTTTGAGAGCAGTGTAATTCTGTAGGGGTCTCAAACAACTATGTATATAGCTCTAAAGATACTACTGTTTGAGAGCAGTGTAATTCTGTAGGGGTCTCAAACCCTGTCGGGTGTATTTACCTTATAGCACTCGTTTGAGAGCAGTGTAATTCTGTAGGGGTCTCAAACTTTGACGATGTCACCAATGCGCTCGTCGTTGTTTGAGAGCAGTGTAATTCTGTAGGGGTCTCAAACTGTGGGAGTCATACATGACAGAGCTTGATGGTTTGAGAGCAGTGTAATTCTGTAGGGGTCTCAAACATCTTCTCTGATTTCGTCGTCCATGTATGAGTTTGAGAGCAGTGTAATTCTGTAGGGGTCTCAAACTCTTAATTGCTCTACCGCCACCGGGCGGCGTTTGAGAGCAGTGTAATTCTGTAGGGGTCTCAAACTTCAGTAACATGATTGTCAGAAAGCCATACGTTTGAGAGCAGTGTAATTCTGTAGGGGTCTCAAACACATTGGGTAGCGGCTTATATGCAGGAACAGTTTGAGAGCAGTGTAATTCTGTAGGGGTCTCAAACTCTGCAATTGTGCGGAGCGTGTCAGATTGAGTTTGAGAGCAGTGTAATTCTGTAGGGGTCTCAAACCGCATATTCTCCTTTATTACTTTACCTCAGCGTTTGAGAGCAGTGTAATTCTGTAGGGGTCTCAAACAACAAGAACATTATACACGCTACCAAGAGCGTTTGAGAGCAGTGTAATTCTGTAGGGGTCTCAAACTTTCGGGCACTGGCTAAGTAAGTTTTAATCGTTTGAGAGCAGTGTAATTCTGTAGGGGTCTCAAACGGCGGGCGATATCTGCTTGGCACTCTGGCAGTTTGAGAGCAGTGTAATTCTGTAGGGGTCTCAAACCGTGGGTTTGCGGTGATGCCGAGGTCTGGGTTTGAGAGCAGTGTAATTCTGTAGGGGTCTCAAACAAGACGGCAGGAAAATTTGAAAAAGAGAGTGTTTGAGAGCAGTGTAATTCTGTAGGGGTCTCAAACTTATGGACAACGCTATTTCCGGGCAGATGAGTTTGAGAGCAGTGTAATTCTGTAGGGGTCTCAAACTGCGGCCACACCTACGGTAAACAAGAACGGGTTTGAGAGCAGTGTAATTCTGTAGGGGTCTCAAACCTTAATAGCAGGCTATGAATTAGACGGCAGAGTTTGAGAGCAGTGTAATTTTGTAGGGGTCTCAAACACAAGAGATATAGACCTTTGGCACAGTCTTGTTTGAGAGCAGTGTAATTTTGTAGGGGTCTCAAACTCAAACAGTCTCATGCGGTCCTTGGCCTTTGTTTGAGAGCAGTGTAATTTTGTAGGGGTCTCAAACCTCAACAATTACCGCGACGCTCAGCTTATGTTTGAGAGCAGTGTAATTCTGTAGGGGTCTCAAACGCAGATCGAAAAAAGAAACGCCAGAGACGCGTTTGAGAGCAGTGTAATTCTGCAGGGGTCTCAAACCGGCGGGAATAAAATCGGGGCGAAAGAGCAGTTTGAGAGCAGTGTAATTCTGTAGGGGTCTCAAACAAAGTTGATTACTTTTCCTTTAGCACCTCAGTTTGAGAGCAGTGTAATTCTGTAGGGGTCTCAAACCGAAACCATTGGCTGTAAGTATCTGGCCATGTTTGAGAGCAGTGTAATTCTGTAGGGGTCTCAAACCAGTAAAATAAGAAAATAGCCTGGGGTACCGTTTGAGAGCAGTGTAATTCTGTAGGGGTCTCAAACCATTCGTGGAACGACAAATGAATTTGATATGTTTGAGAGCAGTGTAATTCTGTAGGGGTCTCAAACTGCCGATTTTGCGGGAAGGCAATTTATGAGTTTGAGAGCAGTGTAATTCTGTAGGGGTCTCAAACTTTTGAGCCGCCGCCTCTGCCATACCGTCGGTTTGAGAGCAGTGTAATTTTGTAGGGGTCTCAAACAAATAATCGCCCGATTCGGCCTGTATGTCAGTTTGAGAGCAGTGTAATTTTGTAGGGGTCTCAAACACTGTCCTACGGTATTTTCATCAACATACAGTTTGAGAGCAGTGTAATTCTGTAGGGGTCTCAAACTGAAGGCGGTGATGAAAGAACAGAGTGTTTGTTTGAGAGCAGTGTAATTCTGTAGGGGTCTCAAACGCTGAATTCGCAATCTCCTTGCTGGTATAGGTTTGAGAGCAGTGTAATTCTGTAGGGGTCTCAAACAAACCATCGGAGGCGGATGATGATAGCCTGGTTTGAGAGCAGTGTAGTTCTGTAGGGGTCTCAAACCAGCCTATATTCCTTAACTATTTGTTCTATGTTTGAGAGCAGAGTAATTCTGTAGGGGTCTCAAACGATATTCAGCCAGCTTTGACAGCTCGTCCGGTTTGAGAGCAGTGTAATTCTGTAGGGGTCTCAAACCGTGCTGACGGAAGAGATAAACTGCTTGGGGATTATCGGTAAAGGGGCACGTTTATTCTAATTTTGCATTAATAACCCGATGGGTAAAATAAAGGAGTTATAAAATATGGGTTTAAGATTTCGCAAAAGCATCAAAATCCTGCCGGGGGTCAAATTAAACCTCGGCAAAAAGTCGGCAGGTGTCTCCATTGGCACCAATGGGGCTCGCTACTCTGTCAACAGCAGTGGCCGTAAAACTTCGACCGTCGGAATCCCCGGAACCGGGCTGTCTTATGTTAAATCAGGCGGAGGCGGCAAAAAGTCAGACAAGAGTTCTAAATCCGGGTTGCCATGGCGCTTGATAATTGCCGTCGCCGTCCTTGTCTTTATACTTATCGGGGGCATAGCGGCATGTACCGATTCGGACAAAGATCAGCCGACCACCACCGCCTCAGTTGAGACGACCGCCGAGCCCGAGGAGGATACCGCTGCCGGAGCAATAGCACCCGTTGCCGCCACAGAGGAGCCGACCGAAGCTGAGACGGATGTCCGAACCACGGAAAACGCGACCGAAAAGGTGACTGAAAAGATCACCGAGAAAAAGACCGAGAAGCCGACCGAGGCTAAAACCGTGAAGAAGACAGAAAAGGCTACTGAGAAGAAAGCCGCTGCTCCTGCGGCGCAAAAAACATATGTATTAAACAAGAACTCGATGAAATTTCATCTTCCGAGCTGCTCGTCTTGCGCCAAAATCAAGGCTGAGAATAAAGGCAGCTATACCGGAAGCCGCGACGACCTTATCAGCAAGGGCTATTCACCATGCGGCAATTGTCATCCGTAACCGATGATTTAAGCTGCACCGGTTTAAATGCATTTTTGGATTTGAGGGCGTCGGAGCGCGCCCGACCCGGACAGACCCGTGTTATCCCCCGCAACTGTCTGTTGCTTGCGGAGCGGGGGTTTGTAACCCGTCAGGCGGTGTCCCGCTGGGAGACGGGCGATACCGTGCCGAATACCGAGACGCTAAAGCTCCTTTCCAAGCTGTTTGATGTGTCGATAAATACGCTTCTCGGCTCACCGAGGCAGCTTGTCTGCCAGTGCTGCGGTATGCCGCTTGACGACTCGACCATCAGCAAGGAGCCTGACGGCGAATTCAACGAGGAATACTGCAAATGGTGCTACAACGACGGCAATTTTGTCTACACGAGCCTTGAACAGCTTACGGATTTCCTCGTGGAGCATATGTCGAATGAGAATTGGCCGCCGGAGCAGGCGAGGGCTTATTTTGGGGAAAATCTGCCTAAATTGAATCATTGGAAATGAGTGAAATGCGAAAGAAAAGTCAAACAAGATACGCTGCGGGAGGTGCGGCGAGATAATCGAGAGCGTGAGCGTTCACGACTTCAAATTCTGCAAATGCGGCGCTGACCCTCGAGCATATCAAAATGGCATAATTGCAAAAAGAACGACCTCGGCGGCTTCAAAACCGTCGGGGTCGTTGCTTGTTATTTGATGTGTATCAGTCCGCCATTTTAAGCGCAAGCTCAAGCACTCGGCGCACGCTCTTCTCAAGGTCGGCTCGTGTGAGCTTGCCGCTCTCGTATGCGGCGCGGAGCTCAGCAGGGTCGCCGTCGCCCATCTTGAGGTCGTTGCCTGCCTTGATCTCGTCCGAATGGGTGCTGTGAACTCCCCAGTCGGTCGTGACCATGCCCTTGAAGCCCCATTCGCCGCGGAGCATCTCGGTCAGCAGCTCATAGCTCGTCGAGGTGTGGTTGCCGTTGATGAGGTTGTAGGAGGACATAACAGTCCACGGGTCGGCCTCGCGCACACAGATCTCAAAGCCTCTGAGATAGATCTCGCGAAGCGCCCTTTCCGACACTCTCGAATCGCACTCAAAACGGTTGGATTCCCTGTTGTTGCAGGCGAAGTGCTTAATGGAGACGGCAATCTTGTTTGACTGGATGCCCCTGACCTCGGCGGCGCAGCATTTGCCCGCAAGGAGGGGATCCTCTGAGAAATACTCAAAATTGCGCCCGCAGAGCGGGTTGCGGTGGATGTTCATGGCCGGGGCCAGCAGCAGCGTGACGCCGAACTCGACCAGCTCGTCGGCCACAGCCGCGCCGACTTCCTCCAGCAGCGCCGTGTCCCAGCTCTGGGCCAGCAGCATTTCTACGGGCCACGCGGTGGCGTAGCGGTAGACGTGCTGTCCCTCGCCGCCGCACATCCGCTTGGCAAGCTGGCGCAGCATGCCTCAGTTGTAGCACTCAATCAAAGCCTATCGGCGTGAGCGAATATAAGGTTACGAGTAACCTTACCGGGAAATTGGAAAAGCAGTTGCCTTCGGTGGAAGATATTCAAAATAGAATTAAATGAGCCTTTTTGAAATTTGTTAAAAGTATTTTTACCGTATGTTCTTACAGAGTTTATTTGCATTTTGACCACCATTTGACCACTACTGTGCAGGCAGCACCACAAAATGTCGGAAAAGCCCGTTGTGACAAACAACAACGGGATTTTTCC
>ENA-ORPK01000738-ORPK01000738.1-human-gut-metagenome-genome-assembly--contig:-NODE-738-length-28805-cov-4.631270_pt1 | contig 28805 bp, 20 predicted proteins | sample MGYA00242139_ERZ509068 | MGnify/ENA primary metagenome ERZ509068 (study PRJEB26280, sample SAMEA2338687) | human gut metagenome | biome: human gut; feature: human-associated habitat; material: faeces... | reverse complement strand
AGCACGCTATACCGCTAGCATGCCCCTATTGCCTTCGGCACTTCCCCCGAAGGGGAAGCAAGTCATTACGGCGCTAACAATTTCCTTAACTTAATAGCCTTCCCCCTTTTTGATTTCCCACCCCCGCGAGCCGTCAACGGGCAGGGGATTCCCTCACGGCACGAACTTATACCCGACGCCCCAGATGGTCAGGATGTGCTTCGGATGCGCCGGATCTTCTTCCACCGCTTCGCGGATGCGATTGATATGGACAGGGACCGTAGCCGTATTGCCAAGCGACTCCATCCCCCAGATGCGCGTATAGAGAGTTTCCCGGCTGTACACGACATCCGGATGGAGCATGAGATATTCCAGCAGCTTGAATTCCTTATTCGGCAGCATCTTTTCCTCGCCACGCACAAAGACGCGGTGCGTATCCGCCTCGAGCGAAATATCCCCCAGCGTGACGCGCTGTCCTTTTTTCATCTTTCCTTTGAGACGTTCATACTGCGAGAGCTGAGACTTCACTTTTGCGACCAGCACACCGGGAGAGAAGGGCTTCTCGATATAATCATCCGCGCCAAAGCCCAGCCCTCGGATCTGGTCGATCTCCGTCCGCTTTGCCGTGACCATCATGATCGGGATATCAAGCGTATTGCGGAGCTTTCGGCAGATCTGAAAGCCGTCCATCCCCGGCAGCATGACATCCAGAAGGATCAGATCATACTCGCCGGTCAGCGCTTCCGTCAGCCCCTTGATCCCATTGATTTCCACCGTCACCTGATATCCGCTGACCTCCAGATAATCCTTCTCGATAAAAGCAATGTCTTCATCATCTTCGATGATCAATATACGTGTCATGACCTTTCCTCCTTCGGAAAAGAAATCTGAACCAGAAGTCCGTGCGGCGTTCGATTGGCGACAGACAGCCTGCCATGCATCAGTGTGACCGCCCGCTTGACGATGGCAAGCCCCAGCCCGCTGCCCTTATCCGTATGGCTTCTCGCCAGATCCGTCCGATAAAAGGCCTCCGTGAGACGAGCCAGCGACTCCTCCGGTACGCCGACCCCATCATCAGCGATCGAGAGATGGATCTCGTGAGCAACCGTCTCCACCGTCACAGCGATCCGCACCGTCTCTTCTGTTTTATACCGAATACTGTTCGTGATGAGATTCTCCAAGATGCGCTCCACGAGGAGCGTATTCCCCACCATTCTGTGCGTCCCTTTGCTTTCGATCCGGAAATCTGCCCCCTGCTTTTCCCAGAGAAGCCGATTCTCATCGATGAAATCCGTAACCAGCTTCGAAAGGTCGAGCGGTACAAGCGGCAGCGCTTTCTCTCCCAGATCCATTTTCGTCAGAAGCAGCAGCTGATCGATCAGACGTCCCAAGACCTCCGATTTCTTCTCGATCACGCGCAGATAATGCTCCTCCTTTTCCGGCGTATCTGCCACATGGTCAAGAAGCCCTTCGATATAGGCGCGGATCGCTGTCAGCGGCGTACGGATATCATGCGAGATGCTGGCGATGAGCTCCTTCCTTCGCGCCTCATCCTCTTCCCTCTCCCGAAGCGACGCAGAGAGCTTCTCCGCCATCAGATTGAACGCCGACAGCGCCGGTGTAAATTCATCCTTCCCCTCATGGGACAGATGGACGGAAAGATTTCCCTGCTGCACCTCGTAGGCCCCTCGCTCCAGCTCCTGCAAAGGCACCAGGATCCGCCAGACGATGAATCGCGACAGCCCATAGGAGACCAGACCGATAAAAATCACCAGCGAGATCACGATGAAGCGATTGCTCGCATGAAAGGCCGCCTCGATCGCCGCATCACTTCGATTTACCGGCTTGTGAGAGAGCATGTAGAGATGGTACACATGCCCGGCGGTCCTGTTACGCTCCATAAAAGAATACTGCCCCATCCGCGTTTCGCTGTACGTTCCATTGACCTCTCCCTCATCCAGCTCCTGTTGCACCTTCTGCCGCTTGAGGTCCTCTACCATCTGCTGATACCTATCATTCCCATACTGCAGAGTGACTTCCCCATCCCGGTAGAGCACCACATACGACTGGATCGGATCCAGGATATCCAGTACCCAGTGATCCTCGAGCGCCTCTTTCGAATGCCGGATATGATGAAAGATCAAGGCCCTGACCACCTGACTCATGACATGAAACTGGAAACCACTCTCCGCCATCACATGATTCCCGCTCTTCGCATACAGGTACAGTCCGGAAAAAGAAGACACGAGTACAAAGAACGTCATCAAAAATGGCAGAATGCACATCGAGACGTGCGATAGAATAAGACTTCTCTTGATTGTCATAGGAACTCCTTCGAGTCTCAGGATCTCCGGATTTGGTGATGGGTGCGCACCAAGCCCTCTTTGCTCCCGCTGAAGCTGACGGTCTGCTTTCCCGCCAAGAGGAGATGCAGGTTGCGATGCGCTTCCTTCTCCGCGGTGCCTTCCTACGATGATGGCACCATAAACCTGAAACTATTCCTTTCCATCATAAGCAATCCCATCTCATCTGGCAACCGGCATTTCCACAGTTTATCTTTCCTTTAAGCATTCCAACCATTTTTGTAAAGCCTCCCAAGTAAGCTATAGTCATAGATATTCCCTATTTTCAAGGAGGCCCTATGTATACCACACTTCGCAAGCACCCCTACCTCACGCTTCTTTTCGTTTCCCTCTTTCTCTATCTCATCGGCAACCAGCTCCTTCCAGTCACCGACACCGCTGAGTCGAACTACGCTCTCACCGCCAAGGAAATGGTCCTCTCAGGTGACTGGATCTCTCCACAGATCTACGGACACTACTGGTACGACAAACCGATCTTTTACTACTGGGAGCTGGCGCTTTCCTACACGCTCTTTGGTTTCAATGAAATGGCATCCCGCCTGCCCGCCGCCCTTCTCGGCAGTGCCTCCGTCCTCTTCACTTACTGGTTTGCCCGCCATGTCTACAGCGAAAAGATCGGCTGGCTCTCTGCCATCATCCTGGGCAGCTCTGTCGAATGCTGGCTCCTCTCGAAAGCCATCATCACTGACACGACACTCTTCCTCTTCATGAGTATGGCAATCGCCTTCTTCTACCTGGGCTATGCCGAAAACAGAAGGTACTACTACCTCTGCTACATAGCCGCCGCCTTTGCCGTCCTCACCAAGGGACCCATCGGTCTTCTCCTTCCCGGTCTTGCCGCCCTGCTCTTCCTTTCCTATAACAAAGACCTCGAAGAAATGAAGCACGTCCATCTCTTCTCCGGTCTCGCCCTCTTCACCGTGATCACCGGCGCATGGTACGGCACTATGTGCTACCTCCACGGCTCTGATTTTCTACTCAATTTCCTCGGTGTTCACAATTTCCTTCGCGCCACCGTCTCGGAGCATCCAAGCCAAAACAAATGGTATTACTACCTCATGATTTACTTCATCGGCTTTGCCCCCTGGAGCTTCTCGATCCCCTACAGTCTCGCGAAAAAATGGAAATCCCGTGAGCTGGACTTCAGAAGCGCCTCGAATGTGACGCAGCTGCTCCTGATCTATTTCGTCGTCGTCAATCTTTTCTTTACATTCATTGCCACCAAGTACACCACCTACACATTCCCGGGCCTCTTTGCCCTTGCGATACTGACAGCCATTCTCTACCAAGACCTCACATGGCGCTTTGAAAAGATCGGCTGCGCAGCCATCGCGATCTACACTCTCCTTACCCTTTTCATCGCCCCCGAGATCATGCTCCATCGCTCCGGGAAGGAAATCGGGCAGGCTCTCGCCCAGATGGACACCGCAGGCAAGACCATCGCCTTCCTGCATGACTATCGCACCTCCACAGTCTTCTACAGCGGTCAAACGATCTACCGCGCCGAGCCTGCTCTCAAGATCGATGCCATGCGACCCGGCACCCTCTCTTGGAATGCGAAGAACGTCATGCCGTTCATTGCAGAAGAAGACCTCCTGCAGCGGGACAATGTGATCCTGATCACGCAGGACAAAAGCCAGGACCCCTACCTTGTCGCTCTCAAAAAGTCGAATGCGATCAACGAGCTTCACATCCCTGGTCTGTACGACTTCTGGGTCTGCCGACATGCATGAGCTGCCCCTTTGCCCGCATGCTTCGCCGCCATCGTGGCTTCCCCTTTACTTTTTCGAAAAAATGCGATATACTATAAAACATCATCTATGGCGGTGTAGCCAAGCGCTAAGGCGTGGGGCCTGCAAGCCCCTTATCCCCGTGTTCAACTCCGGGCACCGCCTCCAACCATCACACTCCTGCACTTGCAGGAGTTTTTTTCTGCAGAATGGCCTGGCCTGCGATAGTGAAAGCATCGGCATCCGTATAGCCATAGTGGCAGTTGCCCTCCCATTTTCTAACGAAACGCACACGCTCTCAGACCGCATCCCCCGCCTCCTGCTTCTGCCGGCTGCGATGATGTGTATCCTGGTCGATTCCCTTCGGCTTGAAGACCATCAGCATGATCGAACCGGCAACAATTAATGCACCGCCCAACCATGATGCTGTCGCCATGATTTCATCCCAAAAAGCCCAGCCAAAAATGACATGAAACAAGATTTCACTATACATCAAAAAGGAAACGACCAGCGAATTGACATGCTGAAACGCCCATGTCATAAACATCTGCGCCGATAAGGCAAAAAGCCCCAGCCCAATGACAAAGAACCAGTCTCTCCCCTGCGGCAAGATCCATGACTCATTCCCGGAAATCGACAGCCCGACAAGAATGCTGAAAATCTGAAAATAAAAAACAATTTCTGTATTTGAGCGAAATCCTTTCTCTGCAAGACAGCTGATCACCACATAAGCAGCTGCAGAAAAAAAGCCGCCGCCGATTCCAAAAAGCGTATACATATTAAATGCATTGAAATTCCAGATCTGCACCACGCAAAGGGTCCCGATCGCAATGGAAAGCATCCCAGGAATCGCCTGACGGGGAAGTTTTTCTTTCAAAAAAATCGGAGACAGGAGACACATAAAGAAGGCAGCGAGCTGTGAGAGGATTTGTGAATCCCCCAGCGTCAGCCCTTCTATAGACAAAAAATAAAAAAAGAGTGCAATGCTGCCAAAAAGCCCTCGAAGGCATAACATGCACTTATGCTTCCCTGAAAAGAAATGCTCCTTCGTCTGCAGGCAGAGGAGAGGAATAAAGAAAAGTCCTACGATCCCGCGAAAGAGCGTCATCTCTCCTGATGGCATCTCCGGTAGCCACTTGGCACAGGCTGACATGAAGGTGAAGGAGAGCGAGGCCAGTATCGTTGTCACACCCCCCATGGTAATGCTGCTGCGTTTTCGTTTCTTCGACCTCAAAGCCATTTTTAACCGTTTGAATGGCTGATATATCACCCTCGGTTGTTCCATCAAATCTGCCTCTTTTCTTTCTGTTTTCTTGATTATAATGTTTGTATGAGAGCTGATTCAATGGACAATTTGTAATTTATGTGCTTTATTATTCACTTTCTTTCATTTGTATTGGAAACAAATAAGCAAGACCTGCATGACTTCCCATAAAAAAAGAGGTCATCTTTGACTTCATCAAAGATGACCTCTTTTTATCCCTGGGGAAACACTGATTCAATCGTTGTCAGATTTTACTCTTGAATTTTTATGCATGCGAGGAATAACCTGACGCGAATAGTGAGCTATTTAAGGAAGGCTATGACGAAGCTATGTATAAAAATTCTTGTGGAAGCTGACTCTGCGATTGAATCAGCGTTTCCCTAAATTTGAATTGGTCAGACATAAAGGAGCTAATATGGCGATTCTGGAGCAGGCGTCCGTTTTAACAGATGCGATCCGTCCTGTCCCGGCAAAGGAGCTGGAACAGCGGCTGGAAAAATTTCGGAAACTCATGGATGCGCGTCATCCGGACTGGGAGATGGCGGTCATCAGTCACAAGGTAGCGATGTACTATTTCACGGGGACGATGCAGGAGGGAGCGCTCATCATCCGTCCGTCGGATGCGGTCCTGTGGGTGCGGCGAAATTTCGTGCGCGCTTCAAATGAGTCTCACTTCAGTGATATCCGCCCGATGCGAAGCTTCCGCGAGGCGGCGGCTCTTTATCCGCATGTTCCTCAGGGGATCTATGTGGAAACGAAGAAGACCACACTGGACTGGATGAAGCTCTTCCAAAAGCATTTTCCTTTCAGGGCGGCGCTGCCGCTGGATGATGTCATGCAGGATCTGCGCCTTCGGAAAAGTGCCTATGAAATCACGCAGATGGAGCGTTCGGGAAGTATCCATGAGACGGTCTTGGATGTCGTCGCACCGAAGCTCCTCCATGCGGGCATCAGTGAGGCGGAGCTTGCCATCGAGATCTACAAGGAAATGGTGAACCGCGGCTCTCATGGTACGGCGCGCTTCAATCAGTCTCTGGGGGAAGAGGCCGTCGGGCTGGCGTCCTTCGGTAAGAGTGGTCTTGTCCGCACGGGGTTTGACGGCCCGGGAGGTACGGATGGGACCTGCATCGCGGTGCAGTCCATCGGGAATGCTTTCCGCCGCTTGAAAGAGGGACGGCTCGTCTATCTCGATATTCCCTGCGGCTTTGATGGCTATCATACAGATAAGACGGTAGTCTACTACTTCGGGGAACTGGCGAAGAATCCGGAGGCGGATGCCATTCTCAAGGCGCAGGAGGAGTGTCTTCGTCTGGAGGAGGAGGTCGTCTCTTTGATGAAGCCAGGGGAATCGATCGAGAATCTGTATCTAAGACCGATGGAAAAGTTTCAAAATATATATGGGGATGACTTCATGAACGGGGGCAAATTTCTCGGACACAGCATCGGGCTCGTGATGGATGAAGCGCCTGCTCTGGCAAAGGGCTTCAAGGAGGTGCTCGAGCCTGGTATGACGTTTGCGGTCGAACCGAAAATCGCGCTCTCTGGGCTCGGCATGGTCGGGACGGAAAACACCTATGTCATCACAGAAAAGGGCGCACGCTCTCTCACGGGGCGGTCGTATCCTTTGAGAGAAATCCACGGCTGAGCTGGGATCCTTTTGAGTTTCCCATAAAAAAACGCCATGCGGATCCATCGGGATCTGCATGGCATTTTTTATTGAAAGCAGTATTCTCTTAGTCATCCTCATCCAGCCACTCGACCTTGCCTGTTTCTATATCGTATACAGCGCAGGCGACCTGCTCCTCTCGGAGCAGAGGATCCTCTTCCGCGGAAAAGGCAGCGCGGATCTCCTTGCCGGCGCAGAGGACATTCAGATGGCAGGCCGCACGAGGATCTTTTTCCTCACCGATGGCTTCCCGGATGGTATCTACGATGTAGCGGATGTGTCCGTCGGCTTCGCCATGGAGCGCGGCCTGCACGGCGCCGCAGCCGGTATGGCCAAGAATGACGACGAGGGGCGTCTTCAAATGGGATACGGCATACTCGATGGAGCCGAGCTGGTGGGCGTCGATCACATTTCCAGCGATGCGGATGGTGAAAAGCTCACCAAGACCACAGGAGAAGATGACTTCAGGTATGACGCGCGAGTCCGCACAGGTGATGACCACAGCGCGGGGAGACTGCCCAGCGGTCAGGGCGAGACGTTTCTCCGGGGAGATGTCTCCGACAAAAGCACCGCTCTTTACATACGCGGCGTTTCCTTCTTTGAGTGTTTGCAAAACAATTTCTGATGTATGCACAGCTGCCTCCTTGTCCTTGACTACATGCTTATATACTACACCTTTTTATCCGGCACGCAAAGGAAGCGGCAGAACCAGCGGTGCGAAAAAGGGCATAAAAAAACATCCGGAAAAGGCTTCCCACCTATACCCGATGCAGGCGGAGCTCGGAATCGGTGACGGTCGTCCATGGGCACCGAAGTGCGGGAGGGCCTGTGCTATCGTCGGAACCCGGCCTCGCAGAGGACAGGGAAGTGGAAAAGCCATGCTTCCGGATATTCATTTTTTCTTACTTGTCAGCCTAAAATGGGCATCGGCAACAGGCTGTACGCTTCCGCTGACCCATCCGATGACGCACGGTGCATATGGCAGATCTGCCCCTTCCGGTGCGGCCCTCCCTGTGATCTCGTAGCGCTTGGAGAATTCTGGAAATCGGAGAAACCGTCCGTCCGGGGAACATGTTCAAATATGTCCATGCTTCATGACTATATGGTACTACGTTCTAAAGAAAAATGCAAGTGGGGAAAGGTGGATAACGCAATATATAGTTTATTTCATGGATCATACGAATAGCGAAGATACCATTTTCGCAGTAAATACAGAGATTCAGATGATGTATATTGCCCGGTGGGTGAGCAAGATCGGATGATCTGTTTTTCATCTACGGCGAGAGATTTTTATGATACTATATAGAAAAGCTCTTACATATCTATTGGCTTCTCAGAAAGGAAAAGGCAATGACCCCTATGACTGAAATTGAAAAATTAAAAGATGGCGTGTACGAGAAAGTCATGTCGCGGCGCTTTGCTGAAGTGCTGAAAGAGGCACTGGCCGAGGATCAGGTGCGTGCAGAAGAGGAAGATGTGGATGCTGAGGAAGCCGTGGGCTATCTCTCTTCATATTTGCAGCGGGTGATACGACTCTGCCTGAAGGACATCGCGGACAGGGATGAGGAGAACAGCGTCGACCACCAGCTGGCACTCACGAATGAACTCATTGCCTCCCTTGCAAAGAAGACGGAAGAGCTTGGAGGTGGTCAGGAGGTGACGAATGCACCATTTCTGCTGAGGTCCTTAGAGCATAAGAAAAATACACTCCTGCCTCGCCGGTGGGAGCGGCCGGCGACATCACTCACGCGATCATTCCTTTTCACCAATTCTAAGAAGGATGTCTCGATGGTACACGAGCTCACAAAGGAGATCGCATCTTCTGACCGCATTGATTTTCTGATCTCTTTCATCCGTTTCTCCGGCCTTCAGCTGCTTCTCCCCGCACTGCGCCTTTTCACAGCCCGCGGCGGACACCTACGCATCGTGACGACGACATACATGGGAGCGACGGATCCGAAGGCCATCGAGGTGCTTGCGTCTCTGCCCCATACAGAAGTACGCATTTCTTATGATGTGAAAGAAACCAGACTGCACGCCAAATCATACATGTTCTATCGGGAAAGCGGCTACTCGACGGCCTACATCGGTTCATCGAATCTTTCCCACGCTGCCATCGCAGAAGGGATGGAGTGGAATATGAAAGTGACGGCACAGGACCAGCCGCACATCATCGATAAAATGAGCGCGACCTTCGAGACCTATTGGCACTCCGAGGATTTCACTTCCTACGAGCCCCAAAAAGATGAGGAAAAACTCCGTCGCGCTATCGATAGGGAACGCGGGCGGAGCAGCGGGACAGATGCCTCCTCCTATGCTTTTGACATCCAGCCGTACCCCTACCAGCAGGCGATACTGGATGCACTTGATACAGAGCGCCGCGGCAAAGATCGCTGGTACAATCTTGTCGTCGCCGCTACAGGCACGGGAAAGACAGCGATCTCCGCCTTCGACTATCGCCGATTTGCCGCCTCGAGAAAAGAAGGGACGCGCCTCCTCTTCATCGCTCATAGGGAAGAGATCCTGAAACAAAGCCTCTCCTGCTTCCGTCAGGTCATGAAAGATCCCGATTTTGGTGCGCTCGCAGTCGGAGGACATCGGGCAAATCACGTGGAACACCTCTTCATGTCCATTCAGACACTGAACAGCCAGCGTTTCTTTGAAAAAATGGATCCCTACTACTATGACATGATCATCGTCGATGAATTCCATCATGCAGCGGCAAGATCCTACCAGCACCTTCTCACACACTTTCATCCGAAGATCCTCCTCGGCCTCACAGCTACGCCAGAGCGTATGGATGGGGGAGACATCCTCTCCTATTTCGGCGGACACATCGCCGCAGAAATACGCCTGCCAGATGCCATCGAGCGGCGCCTTCTCTGCCCTTTTCACTACTTCGGCGTCACAGATCCGGTGAGCCTTGCGGAGATCAAGTGGACAGGCGGAGAGTACGACGTGCGCGAGCTCGAACGTCTCTACACCGCAGAAGGCGCACTGGCCAGCCAGCGCGCCCGCGCCATCGGAGACGCCCTCCTTCGCTACACCGCAGACATTCGCGACGTGAAAGCACTCGGCTTCTGCGTCTCGAAGAAGCACGCGCATTTCATGGCAGACTACTTCAATCAGCACGGCATACCTGCCCTCGCACTCGATGCAGATACACCGGCAGCAGAAAGAAATGCAGCGCGGGAACGCCTCGCAGAAGGGGAGCTTCACATCCTCTTCGTCGTCGACCTCTTCAATGAAGGCGTCGACATCCCGTCCGTGAATACCGTACTCTTCCTAAGACCGACGAACAGCATGACCGTTTTCCTCCAGCAACTCGGGCGCGGCCTGCGCCTTTCGAAAGGGAAAGACTGCCTCACCGTCCTCGACTTCGTCGCACAGGCAAGCCGCAAATACGACTTTTCCCGCCGCTTCGCATCGCTCCTCGGCAAGCATCACGTCATCATCAAGAAAGAGATCCAAGAGGGATTTCCTCACGTACCGAAAGGCTGCGCCATTCAGCTCGAAGAGCAGGCACAGAAATGGGTACTCGAAAACATCGCCAGCCGCCTTCGGAAAAATGAATACTACATCGAGATGGTGAAAGAACTCTACGCTGCCACCGGCAGCCGGCCGACCCTCTCCGATTTCTTCCGCGCGACCCAGGTAGAGCCCGCCGTCTTCTACAATGGCACGCGCACCTATACGCGACTCCTCATGGACGCCGAGATCCTTCCCGCGCTCCCTGTGACCGACCTTGAAGAAGCCCTCCGCAGATCCATGAGCCGCACCCTCACCATAGATTCGCCGCGATGGATCTCCTTCCTGCGGCGTGCCTATGAAAACCTGCCGATAAACCCCACTCTCATGGAAAAGAAATACCTGCGCATGTGGGCGATCACCCTCTTTCCCGATGGGCAGAAGGACAGCCCGAAAGACCCCGCCCTCGCCATCACCCGTTTTGCGAAAGAAACAGCCCTCAAGGAAGAGATCATCGAACTGCTCGACTTCCTCTATGACTGCATCGATATCATTCCCCAAAAGGCAGAGCTTCCCTATCCCTGCGCCCTTGAAGTCTACGATAGCTACACGCGCGACCAGCTCTTCGCAGCTCTCGGCTTCGCCAAGCCAGCCAGCATTCGCGAAGGCGTGAAATACCTCGACCGTACGAACAGTGACACCGTCACACGGCCGACAGACGTCTTCCTCGTGACACTCAATAAATCGCAGAAAGAATTCTCCGATACTACCCTCTACGAAGACTACTCCATCGACCGCCACCTCTTCCACTGGCAGAGCCAGTCCACCACCACGCCCGAGTCCAAGACAGGACAGCGCTATCTTTCCCAAAGAGAAACCGGCGGCATCGTCCTCCTCTTCGTCCGAAGCGCCAAGCAGGACGCCTGCCGCAATGCCATGGCCTACACCTTCCTCGGCACCGCAAAGATCGTCTCCCACGAAGGCTCCCAGTCCATCAGCATCATCTATCGCCTCGATCATCCCATTCCCGCGAAATATATCACAAAGACCGATAGCAGCGGCGTGCTGTGATAAAAAAAGAATACGGTGCTTTTTCTCTGCCTTAACACTTGCTTTAGAAATGTATGACTGAAAAAAATAATGATTTCATTGAGGAAAGTCTGACACGATGAATGTTTTTGACGTCTCTCTGTGTTATAATAAAACTGATTAGAGCTATTTATATCTATGGGAGGCGAAAGAAATGAAAAAATTCACGCAGTGGAAACGGCGGAGTTCTCATTTCTTTGGCATGCGGCCTAAAGCTGAATTGACAACCTACGAAGGTAGGGGGGGGTAACAAAGTAATCTCCTCTGCTTTAGAGAGCCCATTTTCTGATGCGAAAGCGTCGGGAAATGGGCTTTTGACGTGGAGCAGAGGAGATAAATATGTGGTGCAAGGTTTGTAATCTTGAAACAACAGAAAAAATTTGCCCCACTTGTGGTGCGCTTACTGAGAAAGATATTGATAGAGAAGTTTTTTGGTGTGAGCATTGCAAGATACCTATCATTGTTGAGAAGAAAGAGTTCGATCATAAAGATTGTCCGATTTGCGGGGATACAATCAAATATCTGAGCAAGGATTTACGACCAGTTTTCCCTGAAGAGCGTTTATTGGTTGAGCTTCTTTTAGGAATTCGTCCTTACGAATGGATGACTAAATCCGTATGGGCGGAGAACAATAGATACTTTGTTGACGGAAAGGTTATTTCCATAGCAAGCCGTGTATATCGTGACAGAAACGCTGAAGTAATTGGAAATATTTTAAGACAATACTTATCGGCTGATAATCGGAGCATACGTGGGTTTAATAATAAAAACGCATATGAATCATTCCAGAAATATATGGATTTATTTGTGCAGGCGAATCAGGAAAGGCTTAACTATATAAAAGATGAAGCGGTGCGTTTTATACGGTCTGCTGCCCAACGGTTTGATGAAGAACAGATCGTTTTATCGTTTTCAGGTGGAAAAGATTCTACGGTTACTGCAGATATTGTAACCAAGGCACTTGGAAATCCAAGTTTGGTGCATATATTTGGCGACACAACATTGGAGTTTCCGTCTACCATTTCCTATGCAAAGCGATATAGAGCCCATCACCAAGATGCTATTTTTAAAGTAGCAAGAAATAACGATCAGCAGTTTATGGATGTTGCATCGGACATAGGCCCGCCTGCAAGAATGATGAGATGGTGTTGTTTTATGTTTAAAACAGGGCCGATTACGCGAATTTTGAATCGTTTTTATCGAAATAAGAAAGTACTTACCTTTTATGGAATTCGTAAGGTAGAGTCTGTAAGTCGAAGCAAATACAGAAGAATGGAAGATACCTCAAGTCACATCAAAATTCAGAAACAGGTAGTGGCGTCACCCATCTTCTTTTGGAAAGATTTGGATATTTGGCTCTATTTGCTGTCTGAGAGAGTGGATTTCAATGATGCTTATCGACTTGGATATGATCGGGTGGGTTGTTGGTTATGCCCTAATAATAATATTCGAGCACAATTCCTTTCGAAGATTTATATGCCAGAACAAGCGAAACAGTGGCGTGATTTTTTAGTCAATTTTGCAAAGAAAATAGGAAAGCCGGATGCTGAAGAATATGTTGATTCTGGGATGTGGAAGGCGCGGCAAGGAGGAAATGGGCTTCGAGCTGCAGAGGATGTAAAAATCAAATTCACCAATTGTACATCTGAAGAACACGCGAAGATTTATAGTTTGGTCCGTCCCTTTACGGATGAATTTTTGAATATGATGGTTCCATTCGGCATTCTTGCTCCTGAATTGGGGCGTAAGCTGATACATGAGACATTGGTTTTGGATTCACGCACGAAAGTTCCGATTTTATCTATACAGCCTTTTAATCAGAATGGATTTGAATACGCTGTAAAGATTCAAACGCTAAACGTGGAATCCCATGAAGATTTGCAGGCAAAGGTAGCTTATCAGGTTAGAAAATATAATGCATGCCGTAAATGCTTAAAGTGCGAATCTGTTTGTCAGGCGGGGGCTATTTCTGTTAGAAACGATGGATATTATATCAATTCAGATCGATGTGTTCACTGTCTAAGATGTGTAACTGCTAAATATATTCGTGGCGGTTGCATGATGGAAAAGTATCTTTTAACAAAGCAGGAGTAAATTATGAAATTTCGTGGTCATGAAACATTCTTTATCCGAAAAGGATGGCTAAACAAAGGAATCAAAAACGTAAAGAAGATGCCGGGATTGTTTTCTGACCGCTCGGTCAATCCCATGGATGTTTTGGGAATAGGTTCTGTGATGGTCAAATCCCTGCGATATTGGTTGCAAGCTACTGGGCTAACGGAAGAAGTTCGTTCTAAGCAAAGAACGCAGCAATTTACTGTATTCGGGAATATTATTGCAAGAGAAGATCCCTATATTGAAGAATTGGGAACGCTATGGCTTTTACACTATAAATTGAGCACTTCAAAAGAAATGGCTACTTCATGGTACTATTTTTTTAATATCTTCCCATTGCGTGAATTCACGAAAGATGATTTTATTGCTGGGGTAACTAATTTTGTGCGAGCACATGGGGAAGAAGTATCCAATCGTTCACTGGAAGATGATTTTAATTGCATTATCAATACCTATATACCCCGATATAAGCTAAATCCACAAAAGGCTAAACCAGAAGATAATATGGACTGTCCTTTAGGGGAATTGGGATTACTTGATATTCAAAACGTTAAAAATCGTATTTATAGAAGAATGATCCCGAGAAAGGATTCTATCGATCCAGCCGTTTTGGTTGCTTCCATTCTTGAGAGCGCAGGAGAACGCACAGAGGTATCCCTTCAACGCATTTTAAGCGGGGAGGGATTTCCCGGGAAATTATTTAACCTTGATACGATCACTTTGATGGGCATTTTAAGCTTGGCCGAAGCGCGGGGCTACGTAAGGATTATTCGCACAGCTGGCTTGGATGTGGTGCAGATTTCTAAAGAACTGACAGCCCAGAAATGCGTTGAAAATTACTATAAAAATTTACGATAGCCGAGATTTACCCGGCTATCTGATTGGTGGAGATTTTTATGAATGATTCATTAATTATGATAGAGAAAGGATTTCAGACATCCGTCAATATTGCTTATGATCTGAATAATCCGCAAAAGATAAAAAGCTTAATTCCTACACGGGAGGTCATCGGGCTTTTGGAAGACATTATACTCAGTACAGATGAACGTTCTACTCGTAGAGCCCGATTTTTGATCGGTGCTTATGGACGTGGAAAGTCACATATTGTACTGGTGATTTTGTCCATTCTATTTTCTAAGAAAATCAGTCTGTATCATTCGTTGCTTGAAAAGATTCAGAGTACTAACCCAGATTTGTATGAGTATGTGATGCAGTATCTGAATTCGGATAAAAAGCTGCTTCCTGTTGTAATCGATGGGAATAGCGATAGCATGACGCAGTCATTTTTATCTGCACTGTATAAGACTCTGCAGTATAATGGCTTGTCCGATCTCATGCCAGACACACATTTTAAGGCAGCAACTCATATGATTGAGCTATGGAAAGAAAAGTTTCCTGCGACTTATCAGGAATTAGAAAAGTTGTTGGAACAGCCTGTTTCTATTTTTGTGGAAAAACTGACCCAGTATGATGTGGCTAGCTACAAGAAATTTGTAGAATTATACCCTGCATTAACAGCAGGTAGCGAGTTTAATCCTTTTTCCGGCTTTAATGTGGTTGAAATTTTTGATTATGTCAATCAGAAATTGGCCGAAAAAGGATATAGCGGGATTTATGTTGTCTACGATGAGTTTAGCAAATATTTGGAAGCAAATATCACAACCGCCTCAGCGGGAGATGTGAAAATGCTTCAAGATTTTGCTGAAAAATGCTGCAGAAGCGGACGTCAGCAGCTTCACCTGCTGTTGATTCTGCATAAAGAAATTGAAAACTATATCGACCAGCTACCTAAGCAGAAGGTGGATGGCTGGAGAGGTGTATCTGAAAGATTTGCCCATGTTGTTATGCAGAGCGATTATAAGCAGACGTATGAGGTTATTTCTCATGCTATTCGAAAATCTCCTCAGTTGTGGCTTGATTTCCAGAAAAAGAATCAATTGCGTTTTGAATTTCTAGAAAACATCTATACACATAGCACCTTGTTTAAGGATTGTGATCAGGGGGAGATTAGACAGATCATCTACGGTGGATACCCATTGCATCCGGTGTCAACTTTTATACTGCCTAGACTCTCAGAGTTGCTAGCGCAAAATGAAAGAACGATGTTTACCTTTTTGGCAGGTAGTGACTATTATACACTTCCGCATGTTTTACAGAAGAATACAGCTGATTTTCCATTGATTACTCCTGACGTTTTGTATGACTATTTTGAGCCGCAAATGCGGAAAGAAGCATATACAACCGATGTCAATCGTTTATATAAACTCACAGCGCGTGTTCTGCATGAACATTCTTTGACGGAGCTGCAAGCGAAAATAGTGAAAACGATCGCATTAGTTTATGTCCTTGGTCAATTTGAATGCATTGCGCCTACTGTTGATATGCTTTTTCATGTGTACTGTGAATATGACAAAGTAGATATAGAGGAAGCCATTCAGCAGTTAATCAAGCAAAAGTGTATTATTTACCTCAAACGAAGCAATGCTTATCTAAAAATTAAAGAAAATGTAGGTATAAATGTTTTCGATGAAATCAGGAAGACAGAGCTTAGAAGAAGCAAATTTACCACAGCGGATATTTTAAATCAGATCAACTTGGAGCCCTATTGCTATCCAACCCGCTACAATGACGATCATGCCATGGTTCGCTTTTTCGCTTTTCAATTTATAGATAGCAACAAGTTGGAAACCATTTTGGATGAAAATAGTGCTGATGGTACCTTATATGCGGTCATTCCATTTAGAGAGATGGATGCAACAGACTTGGAGAAAGCGGTTATAGCCGCTTCACGAGGGAGGACAACGACTGTTTTTGCGATTCATCGGCCAGTGAAAAACTTAGCCGCTTTGTGTAGAGAATTTGATGCGGTTAGCCTTTTGCGTAGGCAGGCAGAAGAAGATCCGGCGCTTTTTGATGAGTATGACATCATTTACCAGGACTTAATGGAAGTGATGCATGATTATATTGCTGCTTTTCTGCATCCTGAATATGAAAAAACTGACTATTTCTATGATGGAAAGCAGGAGCGACTTTACCGTAAATCCAATTTTAGTGAGCTTTTATCGAGTATTTGTGAAAAAGTGTATCCCGAGACGCCCATCATCAATAACGAAATGCTCAATAAGAATGAATTGACATCGATGGCTATTCATAGTAGGGAAAAACTGCTGAATGGCATCATCAGGGACTTCCAGCGACCGGGCTTTGGACTGTCTGGATCTGGACAAGAGATTTCTTTTCTGCGCAGCTCATTGGTAAATACTGGAATACTGAAGAATCTGGAATCGGTACCAGAAATTTGTTTGGTACCTGAAGATACGCAAATATCCCGAGTCTTCTCCATAATCTGTGATTTTATCGAGAGTGGACTGGGGAAAAAACGACCCTTGAAAGAATTGTATGATTCTTTGACAGGGAAAACAAATGGGATCGGTATGCGAAAAGGCGTGCTTCCTATTTTCTTGGTTATTGCAATGAAAGCATATCAAGGGCATGTGATTCTTTCTGACAAATTGGGCATGGAGTGCCCTTTTGAGGCAAATACCTTTACAAGAATTAACAATAATCCTGAAAAGTATTTCTTGCTGTTAGAGCAGTGGAATCAGGATAAAGAAAAATTTATTGGTAAGATGAAAGAACTCTTTTCTGATTATTTACAGGAGCAGGCACACATAGATGGGTATGGCAGCATTGCACAGTCTATGCATCGCTGGTATCTATCACTTCCTAAATACGTGAAGGAAATCAAGAAAGCCTATAAAGGGAAAGGACATTTTGAAAATGTACCGGTGGCATACACTAAATTCATAACCTTGATGAATCAAACGGGGATAGGCGCACAACAAATTTTGTTCGAAAAAATTCCAGCGATTTTTGGTTATGAAAAGTTTACTCTCGATGTATTTGACGATGTTAAATCCGCGAAGTTTTTCTTTGATTCCGTTGAGATTTCCCTATCTGATGTACTTATTCAGGAATCGAAAGATATACTGATGCCGCTTAGTAATCATAGAGCATCACTGCTTTCCATCTGCCAACAGTGGTTTGAACAATTGCCAGATTCTGCTAAAACATTTCTGTATCCAGATAATGCAGAACGACTTTTGCAAGTGGTTTCAGAGCCAGGAAATGATGAGTATGCTTTAATAAATCGTTTAGCGCATGCAATGACCAGCTTACGAATTAAAGACTGGAATAATGATACGGCTCTGATTTTTACCGGCAATTTGAGAAGGTACAGCCGATCCATCTTAGATTATGCAAAAGCACAGGCTGATGTTGCAACTACCAAGAGGCAAATACTTGCAAAAGACTTTTATGAGATTTTGTTCTGCGACAACAACGGAAAGCAAGAACGAAAAACTTTCAAACGAGAAGTTTATAGCAAGAAAGCCAAATTACTGTACAACGATATTGAAAGCTCTATCGAAGAAATGGGGCAGTCCATTACTCCACAAGAAAAGCGGCAGGTACTGATGGATCTTTTGGAAAAACTGTTGTAAGGAGGAAATCGATGTCTGTTTACTTTGATAACGCAGCTACTACATTTCCAAAACCAGAAGAAGTATATCAGTTCATGGATACTTTTTATCGTGCGTATGGAGGAAATGCAGGACGAGGGCAGTATATGTTAGCCGCCGAAGCTAGCCGAATGATGGCGGAAACGAGACAATTGCTACAGCGCACTTTGGACTGTGAGAATAAGGACATTATTTTTACGCCTTCAGATACACTGGCGCTGAATATGATTATTCAAGGATCTTTTAATTCTTCCATTAGAACGATTTATATATCACCGTATGAACACAATTCTGTCACACGTATCCTGCACCATTTTGCGGATAGTGTGGTAGTAAAAATTTTGCCAGTCAAGGATGACTTTACATTGGACTTTCCTAAAATCGTAGAACAGTTTAATGAAACACACCCGGATATGGTGATTATGAGTCATGTTAGCAATGTTTGTGGACTAATTGCACCGATCGAGCAAGTTTTTTCTGAAGCTAAAAAGTATCATGCGATCACTGTGGTGGATATGGCACAATCGGCAGGACTGATTTCTTTGCGCGCAGGATCCGATGATATTGACTACGCTGTTTTTTCTGGGCATAAAACCTTGTATGGCCCCTTTGGTATAGCTGGATTTGCAAAGAAAAAAGGAATCGCTCTTGAACCAATCATTTTTGGAGGAACGGGAGTTGATTCTGCTAATCAGGGTATGCCTGATATTCTTCCATATCGATACGAAGCAGGAAGCCAAAATATTCAGGCGGTGGCTGGACTTCATGCAGCGCTGACATGGCTTGCTGATAAAACTGACATAATGGATGTGGAAAAAGCCAATCATCGGAAGCTGCTACAGATTTTGGGGCGACACTCTAATATTCATATTGTGGGCCCTAAAAACCGTGAAAACTGCATAGGCGTGGTTTCCTGCGTGTTTGATGGATATAGTCCTAACAATATGGGGGATGTCTTTGATGAACTGGAAATCGCGGTTCGCACAGGACTGGAATGTGCACCTTTAGCACACAAAACGCTTGGCACATTTCCGGCAGGCACGGTTCGATTCAGCGTTGGATATTTCACAAAAGAAAATGATTTTGAGGCACTCGAGCAGGCTTTGACATATATTGAAGAAAATAGTTAAGGTGATTCTATGAGTTTTGCTGAGCTACAAATTGAACCTGAATATCGATCATTGACAACTGACGTGGCAAAGAATTTTTATATCCCTGTTCTAAAAGAGGCCATACTTTATCAGCGTGCTGTCGGTTTTTTTGCATCGTCTGTTTTAGCGCAAATTTCTGAGGGTGTAGAAAGTTTGGCTGAGAACGGTGGGAAAATCCAGCTTATTGCATCGCCGCACCTACAGGCACAGGATATGGAGGCTATTGAAAAAGGCTATCAGAAGCGAGATACGGAAGCCGTTCAAAAAGTAGTGCGTGGTGCATTGCTTCGAGAATTGAATGCTCCTGCCAATGATACGGAGGCGAGGCACTTAGACCTATTGGTGAATTTGATCGCCTACAGCTGCCTTGATATTAAGATTGCCATGGTGAAATCGAAAAGCGCGATGGGAATGTATCACGAAAAAATGGGAATCATGGAAGATAGAGAAGGTAATCAAATTGCCTTTTCTGGTTCCATGAATGAATCTGGGAATTCACTTGTGAATAACTATGAAGCAATTGATGTTTTCTGCAGTTGGAAAAATGATTTTGAGAGAAAAAGGGCAAGCGCAAAGTCCAATGCTTTTCGACGAATTTGGAATAATGAAGAACAACAGATGGAAGTATTGTCTTTTCCAGATATAAAAGAAGAGATGATTCAAAAGTACAGACTGACTAAAGGAAATCCAAGAAAGCCGAAGAAAGTAGTGAAAGAAGACATAGTGGTAACTCAGTTTGCTCCACTCCCGACGACAGAGCCTAAAATTCCCGAGACGGTACACATGCGTGATTATCAAAATCAGGCCTATGAGAATTGGGCAAAACAGAACTACTGTGGAATTTTTGATATGGCAACCGGAACGGGGAAAACATACACGGCACTCGCTGCAATCTGTAAACTCTATGAGAAACTTGGAAAAGACTTGGTCGTAATTATCGTGTGCCCTTACCAGCATCTTGTTGAACAGTGGAAAACAGATATAGAGGCTTTTGGAATGAAGCCAATTGTTTGTTACTCTGCATCAGAGCAAAAGGACTGGAAGAAACGTTTAAAACATAGAGTGAACTGGTATCAATTTGGGTCTATTCATCATTTTTGCATGGTTACAACAAATGCGACTTTCTCTACAGAATATGTACAAGATTTACTAAAACGATTAAAAGGTAATACTTTATTGGTAGTAGACGAAGCGCACAATCTGGGATCTGGAAATTTACAACGTACTTTACTGCCTAATATGAAGTATCGCTTGGCGCTTTCTGCTACGATTGAGCGACACGGTGATGAAGAGGGGACGCAAGCACTGTTTACTTATTTCGGAGAGAAGTGTATAGAGTACACCTTGGAAGATGCTATTCGAAATGAAATGTTGACCCCTTACTACTACTATCCGATAGTTGTCACATTAAATGAGGATGAACTGGCTGTATATACGGAGCTGACAAGAAAAATTGGACAAATGATAGCAGCATCCCCTAAAAAACACGGAAAGGTAAAATTGTCCGAAGCTGCGAAAAGTATTTTAATTAAACGTGCACGACTCGTGGCGGCGGCATCAGGAAAAATAGAAGCGTTACGGAAAGCTATCGAAGACTACAGGGACAAGAATCATATGCTTGTGTACTGCGGGTCTGCGAGCATGAAAGACAATGACTATGTAGAGGGGAAGCCATCAGATGATGAAATGCGTCAAATCGATGCAGTAACAAATCTTCTTGGAAATCAAATGGGTATCAATGTGGCCCAGTTTACTTCTCGAGAAAATGCACAAAAGAGAAAGCAACTCATTTCCTGTTTTGATGAGGGGGTTTCCATTCAAGCTTTGATAGCTATTCGTTGTTTGGATGAAGGCGTGAATATCCCTAGCGTTGACAAAGCGTTTATTTTAGCAAGCAGTACGAATCCAAAAGAGTATGTACAGCGAAGAGGGCGTGTACTAAGGCTTTATAGAGGAAAGCAGTTTGCAAAAATCTATGATTTTATTACGTTGCCGATTGCGCTTGACGATATTAGCTGTTACGCAGAAGAAGACATCGCGACAGCGAGATCTCTAGCAAAGAAGGAATTGGCACGAATGATTGATTTTGCAAGAATTGCCGAAAATCCTTTTGAAGTGGATTCCTTAATTTATGAAATCAAAAACGCTTATGGTATTAAAGAGGATATTTTGGAGGATGAGTGTGATGAATGAAATTAAGCTAGATGAAAGAATTCTGAACAATATTAAAACTGGCACAATTAAGAAAGAGAAAGCTTTTCTTCATAAACGAATGAGTGAATCAGAGAAGGTAAAAACTTTGTACAGGATGATCAAAGAAGAGGTTAGCAAAGGGAAAAAAGATAATTGATTATCAGGAGGGAATAAGATGCTGATTGAGTACTTGAAAATGGTTAATTTTCGCCAGTTCAAAGAGGAAACCATAATTAATTTTTCCTGTGATCCGGAGCGAAATGTAACGGTAATTTTAGGGAATAATACATGTGGGAAAACAACTTTGCTGCAGGCATTTAATTGGTGTTTTTTTAATAAAGTTGAGTTGCCTCACAAAGACATGCTTTTAAATTATGAAGTGGGAAATAGCATGCCGGAAGGGATTCAGAGCGAAGTTTCAGTTGAGATTGGCCTACAGCATGGCGGCGTACATTATCATATTAAGCGAAGAAGAGTATTTCAAAAACTAAACGGAAAAGTTGTGCCGCAAGGTCAGTATGTCGATATGTGGTACAAGGAACCAGATGGTCAGAGTCAGCCTATTTTAAACAATCAAATCGCAGATAAAATCAACTCAATTTTACCAGAAAAACTGTCTTCTTATTTTTTCTTTGACACAGAACGAGTTTTAGCAATTGGGGAAGGGGAGGATTTATCTGCCGCTGTAAAAGGTTTACTGGGATTGTCTTTGCTGGATAATATAGTGAAACATTTGGGAAAAAGAACAAACGCTTCCTCTGTCATCGGTCAGTTTTATAAAGAACAAGCGCAATTTACTCCTGACGCAAGCGTGAAGAAAGCGATAGATATAATCAATGATGATGAAGAGAAGAAACGTGTCCTTAATTCTAAAATTGAAGAACATAAAAGTGATCTTGAGTCTTATAACAAACGGCTTACGCAGTTGAACCAGATCTTGTCACAAGCAGACGAGACACAAAAGCTTCAAAAACAACGTGATGGCTATGAAAGAATGTTACGAGACAGAAAAAACGAGCTCTCAAGAAAGAAAGAAGACCAGCGAAAACTTATCAATAAAGAAGGGGCTTCTTTTTTACTGCAGTCTTTAATTGGTAAGGCTTTGGCTTTTTTAAAAAAGACAAAAGTAGACGATAAGGGGATTAAAGGATTAACCGCTGTTACCTTGCAAGAAATCTTAAGACGTGGGGTTTGCGTATGTGGGCAGAAACTGGAAAAGGACAGTGATGCATACAATCATATTTTGAAAGAAATTGAATATGTGCCGCCAGCTAGTATAGGAACTCTTGTACGCAATTATAAGGATAGTCTCAATAAATATCGTGAGGATAATGGCTCTCTTTTAGCGGAATTGAAGAGCAACTACCAACAAATTAGCTCCATAGAGGAAGATATTGAATGCTATTCTGATGAAATTAATAAGTTGAGCAAGCAAATTGCAGAAAAAGAAGATTTGAGTAGGTTAGAAGAAGAACGGGCAAATGTAACTCGTAGATTAAGGGAATTAGGCAGATTAAAAGATGATGAGCTGGGTACAATAGGCAGCTTACAACATGAAATCAATGAACGCCAAAGATATGTTGATGCTCATCTTAATGATTCTACTAAAAGTAGAGAGCTGAGAGTTTGTATGGCTTATGCAGAGAATGTGTCGGAATGGGTTCAATCAATTTACTCGAAAAGAGCGAAAAAAGTTAGGGATGACCTACTAAGTAAAGTGAATGATATTTTTAGAAAAATGTACACCGGTAGTCGAAAGGTTGAACTGGATGATAAATATCAAGTCAAGCTTTTTGCGGATGTCAATGGAAATTATGTTGAGTCAAGTATGTCTGAAGGTCTGCGGAGAGTCAAAAATTTTGCCTTCATTGCAGGATTAGTTGCTCTTGCGAAAGAAAAAGTCATAGCAACAACAGGTGGCGTAGCAGAGGAGGAAGAGGTAGATCTTTCTTCTGAACCGTATCCGCTGGTGATGGATGCTCCATTTTCTAATGTAGATGAAAAACATACGGCCAACATTGCAAAAATATTACCAGAAGTAGCGGAGCAGGTTATTATGTTCGTTATGCAAAAAGATTGGAATTATGCGAAAAAAGTCATGGATGATAAAGTGGGGGCTCGTTACAAGCTAGATAAAGTTAATGAGGTGCATACGGAATTAGAGGTGATTCAGAATGTTTGATAAAGATGTCAGAATTCAAGGAATCTATGCTACGCATCTGAAAAGTCTTGCAAGAGATATGGTTAATTCCAAGAAGCCGTATCTGTTTGATCGCTATATTGATGTGTACATGAATGCGGCTATCATTGGTCTGTTAGAGGGAAAACCTGAAATGCATCCGGATTATTCAACCACAAAAGATACTGCCCAAATATTTGCAGCTGCCTTTTTAACGGAAAGGTATAAATGTGAGTTTTTATATCGTCTGGTTATGCTACTTGATGACAGCACGGGTCTAACTAATGAACAGAAAATTGACAGAGCTTTTAAGGATGATGGAAATGTCGATAAATGTCCTGAAAAGATGGTTGTAAATGAAAAGTTGTTTTTGGGGTATGTTCTTGCTGGAATTGAAATTCTTTATGAAAAAATAGGGGAGGGTGCTACCAGTGTGGATGATTTATGTTTAAATGCATATGCCATGATGGAGAATTATCAAGATAAATGGAATAATCTTACACCTGAAGAATGCTTAAAGAAAGCACTTCGTTCGATTTAAGGGAAAAAATATGATCATTGCTGATTACTATGAATTGGCAGACGTTTTTTATGGAGATTCTTTTATAGACTGCGCTTCTGTATTTTTTAAAAGGCTTGGCCTTGTTGAGAGCGCAGAAGTGAAGAGTTATGCCAGCGAGATCAAGTCTTGGGTATATGATTTGCTTGGCTATGATGTCCATTTGTCAAAAGAAGAACGCTCTGCTCTCGGTTGGATTCAATCCGCTGCAGAGCTTGCTTCGATTCTTATGGAGTCAGGTGAAACGATTCGACTTTTTTCAATACAGCTTAAGCCGTCAAAAGATAGGAGCCAGATCGCATATACTATCCAAAAGATGTTCTCCAAAGGAGTGGGTGACTGCTCTAATATTTTATTTTGCCAAGATTCACCTGAAAAAAGAGAAATCATGCTGACAATGGATACAGGAAATGACATTATTTTGTCGGATTGGTATTCTGTCGAGTCTGATGCAGATAAATTCCTGAATATAGCAACAGCGAGTTTGTCATGGAAAAATGCAAGAGATTTTCAGGCAGATTTATCATACGTAATGGGCCGAGAATATTATTTCCGTCCGTTTTCATCGTTAGATTTTTATGTTTTTTTATACTATTCCCCTCGTGCATTTTTGCTTGAAGATGGGCACTGTGATTGGGAAGCACTGCACAAGGAAATGGATGCTCTTCGTGATAAAGCAGTTTTGGATTATGGGGATGACTATGTAGAGCCTTGTCATGGGGATGGAAAGGGAATTGATGATTTGGATATTCCTATCGATGATCTATATAGTGAGCCAACACGGGCTTCTACAGAGGTGGTGAATCAAGAAGACCTTCCAAATGATGTTAATGATGACAATTTTGATAGACTAATTACACAATTGGAGGATAGCATTAATGATCCGGTTAAACTGATGAAAATTCTTGATTTTAACCAGCCAAAGAAAGAGTCAATAGACCAAGCACGACAGAAAGCCACTGTAATGGCTGAAAAAGATTCAACGGTTAGCTTAACGGTAGAGACTGAAACCGCGCCGAATATTACTAAGCCTACAGCGGAACATCACGAAAAGGAGACTCAGTCGTATGCTGAGGACGAGAAAGCACCGGTGCTGGAAGCAACTCATCATGTGGAAGAGCAACGAGAAACAGATGTAAAAATGCGGAAAATGGAGGTTAAGAAAAAATCTATTTCAGATATTTCCGAAAAAGTAGATGCTACACTACGAGACATTACTATATTAAAGGCCAAAGTGGAAGATCGCGAACAGAAGATAGCTTTATTGGATGGTGAGAAACAAAAAGTCTCGAGAACGGGAGGGTTTGGCCTTATTCGTGCATGGAACCGTTTCACGCGAGGTTTGCGGAGAAGAAAAATGCCTTTGGAAGTCACAAAGCGTGATACAAGAGCAATTCAAAAAGAAATGAGTATGGTTATACAGGAAAAAGAATTTTTGCTTTGGCAATTGAAGCAGAAAGAAGAGGAGTACGAATTGCTAAAGAAAAAGCTACATGCGCTACAGTAAAACTGCTGAGGTGCTACTCCACTACCTAGGGAAACGCCGACCATTATGCAAGGGAGATCTCTCGCTATCGCTTTCGATGACGATACACGCGAAGCGCTATTTCTTTCAAACATAATCAAGGAGTAGCACGCTCCACGAGCGACCCCTCTATGCCTTGGGCATAGGGGGATTTATTTCGCAGGCGTCACTTTGTCTCTTTTCGCGGCCCTTCGGGAGCGGCAGTCATTTTCATTTCCCTTTCCTTCCCCTGTATGGTAAAATATAACAGTCATACTGACATAAATAATAAAGAACAGAGAGGCGAAACTTATGGCTCATTGCAATGAAAATTATCTGAATCTTCAGGGTGCATACCTGTTTGCGGAAGTCCGCAAGAAGCAGGAGGCGTATAAAGCCTCGCATCCGGATGCGAATATCATTTCCCTTGGTATCGGTGATGTGACGCAGCCGCTGGCTCCGGTCGTGATCGAAGCGATGAAGAAGGCTGTCGAGGAAATGGGACATGTGGAGACATTCCGCGGCTATGGTCCGGAGCAGGGCTATCTCTTCCTGCGTGAAGCGATCGCGAAGCATGATTTCCAGGATCGCGGATGCGATATTTCCCCAGACGAGATCTTTGTCAGCGACGGCGCAAAGTGCGATGTCGGCAATATGCAGGAAATCTTTGCGGAATCGGATATCGTTGCGATCACTGACCCGGTGTATCCGGTCTATGTGGACAGCAATGTCATGGCGGGCAGAAGCGGCAAATATGTCCGCGGGGCGTATGAACGCTTCGAATATCTGCCGTGCTATGAAGAATGCGGCTTCAAGGCAAATCTGCCGTCTCACGATCCGATGATCATTTATCTGTGCTCGCCGAATAACCCGACCGGCTCTGCGCTGACGAAGAAGGATCTGACGGTATGGGTACGCTATGCACAGCAGACGGGCTCTGTCATTTTCTTCGATGCTGCGTATGAAGCATTCATCACGGAAGATGATGTGCCGCACAGCATTTATGAGATCGAAGGGGCGAAGGAAGTCGCTATCGAGTTCCGTTCGTACTCGAAGACGGCTGGTTTCACCGGTGTCCGCTGCGGGTACTGCGTCGTTCCAAAGGAGCTGATGCTGGAAACGAAGAAGGGCGAGAAGATCTCGGCAAACCAGCTGTGGGATCGCCGTCAGTGCACGAAGTTCAATGGCTGCTCTTATATCGTGCAGCGCGGCGCTGAAGCGATCTACACCGAAGAAGGCCAGAAGCAGATCCAGGAAACGCTGGATATCTATAGAAAGAATGCTGCGGTCATCTTGGCCGGTGCGAAGGAAGCGGGTCTTCCTGCCTGCGGCGGCGTGAACAGTCCATATGTATGGCTGACGGTGCCGGAAGGTATGACGAGCTGGGATTTCTTTGATTTCCTGCTGAATGAGGCGGAAATCATCTGCACGCCGGGCTCCGGCTTCGGTCCGTGCGGGGAAGGCTATGTCCGTCTGACGTCTTTCAATACGCCGGAGCTGACGAAGGAAGCGGTAGAACGCATGAAGAAGGCACTGGCTGCCAGATAAATTGAAAGGGGAGGGAAGAGTGCGATCGGCTCATGCATTGAGAAATGAGAAGATCGCTTTTCCCGAATTGGGAATGAGGGGTGGCGCTTTCGCATTCAGTCATCGGTCACTTCTGATCCCTGAACCTATATTTACAAGGAGTATCCATGAGTACGAATCTGCAGATCGGCATTGTCGGCCTTCCGAATGTAGGGAAGAGCACGCTGTTCAATGCCATCACAAAAGCCGGAGCAGAAGCGGCGAATTTTCCTTTCTGCACCATCGAGCCGAATGTGGGCGTCGTAGAAGTCCCGGATCATCGCATCTATGATCTGGCGAAGATGTTCCAGCCGAAGAAGACGACGCCGGCGTTCACTCGTTTCGTCGATATCGCCGGCCTCGTAGCGGGCGCGTCCAAGGGCGAGGGTCTGGGAAATCAGTTCCTCTCGCATATCCGTGAGACGGATGCCATCGCGCATGTCGTCCGCTGCTTCGAGGATGGAAATATCACGCACGTAGAAGGCTCTATCGATCCTGTCCGTGATATGGATATCATCAATACGGAGCTGTGTCTGGCGGATCTGGAGAGTGTCGATAAGAAGAAGGTCAAGACGGCGAAGCTCGCGCAGGCAGGGATCAAGCAGGCGAAACTCGATCTGCCGGTGCTTGAAAAGGTATTCGATGCGCTGCAGGAAGGGACGCCGGCAAGAGCCCTTGATCTCTCGGAAGATGATCTGGAGGTCTTGAAGGAGCTGAATCTCATCACGCTGAAGCCTGTCCTTTATGTGCTGAATGTCGCGGAAGATGACATCGCGGATCCGGAAGCGAATCCTTTCGTCCAAAAGGCAGCGGCGCAGGCAGAAAAGGAAGGCGCCAAGTGGGTGCCGATCTCTGCGGAGATCGAGCAGGAGGTCTCCGAACTGGATGCCGAAGAGGCGAAGGCTTTCTTGGCCGATCTGGGCGAAGAGGAGCCTGGCCTGAATCGCCTGATCCGCAGTGCGTACTCTATGCTGGGACTCATCAATTTCTTCACCGTCGGACCGGATGAATGTCGTTCTTGGACGGTCCGTGAAGGGACGAAAGCACCGAAGGCCGCCGGCAAGATCCACAGCGATATCGAGAGAGGTTTCATCCGTGCGGAGATCGTCTCCTACAAAGACCTGATGGAATGCGGCTCGTATACGACGGTCCGTGAAAAAGGTCTCCTCCGTGTCGAAGGGAAGGACTATATCATCCAGGATGGGGATATCGCTTACTTCCGCTTCAATGTGTAGTTTTTGAAATCAGAAAGCGCAGCCCGCAGGGGCTGCGTTTTTTTGTATCCTCTTTGAGGAAAGGGGGACTCTCGCATCGTTCCCTCCTTCCGCTGGAAGGAGGCGGTTCGAAGGGGCGGAGGTTGGCTCTCGCAGTGGGATGAAAAGAAACGTGAGGAAAGCGCACTCTCGTATCGTCATCCCGAGCGGAGCCGAGGGATCTTTTTCGTTGGCGGTAAAAGGGA
>ENA-ORPK01000736-ORPK01000736.1-human-gut-metagenome-genome-assembly--contig:-NODE-736-length-28883-cov-4.998300_pt1 | contig 28883 bp, 19 predicted proteins | sample MGYA00242139_ERZ509068 | MGnify/ENA primary metagenome ERZ509068 (study PRJEB26280, sample SAMEA2338687) | human gut metagenome | biome: human gut; feature: human-associated habitat; material: faeces... | reverse complement strand
GCGCAGGATCTCGGCAAAGCCGAGCGTGGCGATGGCCAGATAGTCGCTCTTGAGGCGCAGCACCGGCAGACCGATCAGATACGCAAAGAGCGCCGCGACCAGACCCGCAAAGATGATGGCGACCAGCACGCCGAGTACCAGACTCACGCCGCCGCCGAAACCGGTGGCGCCGAACAGATGCTGGAACATCTCCTGAAAGGAGAAGTGGACGCTCGAACCCTCGAAGAGGTAATACACGCTGTCACGCGCAGCGTCCGGGATCATGAAGATCGCGTAGGCATACGCGCCGAGGAGCATGAAGCCCGCCTGACCGAGCGAGAACAGGCCGGTAAAGCCGTTGAGCAGGTTCATGGACACGGCGACGAGCGAGTACACCGCACCCTTTTTAATGACCGTAAAAAGCAGGGAGCCGGGAGACATCACATTCTCCAGCACCATCGTCACGAGCGTGAGCACGAGCACGATAGCAAAGGTGATCAGATTGCCACGGCGCGCTTCTTTGTCTTTCGCTTTCAGCACAGTGATCCCCCCTCTCAGACTTTGTCCGTGGCCTTTTCACCGAACAGGCCGGTGGGCTTGACCACGAGGATAACAATCAGCAGCGCGAACGTGAACGCGTCGGAGAACACCGTCATGCTGGTGCCCTTGATGAGCGTTTCGCAGATACCGATGATGAACGCGCCGATGACGGCGCCGGGGATCGAACCGATGCCGCCGAACACCGCCGCGACGAAGGCCTTCAGGCCGGGCATACCGCCGGAGGTGATCGCCACCGTGGGATAGTTCGTAAAGTAGAGCATCGCGCCGACCGCGGCGAGGAACGAGCCGATGACAAAGGTCATGGAAATGACGGAATTGATCTTCACGCCCATGAGCTGCGCCGTCTCAAAGTCCTTGGCGGCGGCACGCATTCCCATGCCGATCTTGGTCTTTTTGATGAGCGCGACGAGCTTCTTATCCGAGGCAAGGATGCCCTTGAACGTCTCGATCTGGTCGAGCACAGCCGCATACTCCTCCTCGATGAGCCGCAGCTCAAGATTCGTGAGCCGCTGAAGCCGCAGGTCAAGGATGGCCTGCGCCTGGATCTCCGTGAGCGCGAAGCGCTTCATGAGCGCGTCCTTTGCCTCCTTCGGGGACTTTGCCGCGCGGATGATCGCGATGACCTCGTCAAGATTGTCCACCGCGATCTTCTGCCCCGCAAGAATATGCTCCCGCCGCTCCGCAGTTTCAAGCTCGTTTTGGGTCCTTCGCGTCACGACCTCTCGCTGATGACGGATATAGTGCGCGATGATCTCCTTCAGTCCCATCTGCTGCGGTCTGCCGCCCGCGATGGCGACCATATTCACGCCGAACGTGCATTGAAGATCCGTGTATTTGAACAGATATTGCAGCAGCTTTTCCGGATCTGCATCCTTTTTGACCTCGATGACCGCGCGCGTTCCCATGCGGTCGCTCTCGTCCCGGATGTCCGCGATGCCGGAAAACAACGCCTTCTTTTCCTGGCTGACCTCAAGCACACGCTGGAGTGCCGCCGCCTTGTTCACCTGATAGGGAAACTCCGTGACGACGATGAGCGTTTTCCCGTTCTTCTGCTCTTCAAAGTGCGTTTTTGCGCGCATGGTGAGCTTGCCGCGCCCCGTTTCATATGCCTTTTCGATCTCGTCGGATGCAAGCAGATACGCACCCGTCGGAAAATCCGGAGCGGGCAGAATCCGCATCAGCTCCTTGAGTGTAATGTTCGGGTTTTCCATCTCCGCGATGACGGCATCAATCGCTTCGCCGGGGTTGTGCGGCGGGATATTCGTTGCAAGACCGACCGCAATGCCAGACGAGCCGTTCACGAGCAGATTCGGGAATCGCCCCGGCAGCAGCTCCGGCTCCTTCAGTGTGTCGTCAAAGTTCAGAGAAAAGTCGACCGTGTCCTTATCGATGTCGCGCAGGAGATACAGCGCTGCGTCCGTCATGCGGGCTTCCGTGTAACGCATCGCGGCCGCGGAATCGCCGTCCACGGAGCCGAAGTTGCCGTGGCCGTCCACGAGCTGCACGCGCATATTGAAGGGCTGCGCCATACGCACCATGGCGTCGTACACGGAGGAATCGCCGTGCGGATGATATTTTCCGAGGCAGTCGCCGACGATACGCGCGCTCTTTCTGTGCGGCTTGTCGGGCGAAAGCCCCAGCTCCAGCATCGTAAACAGGATGCGTCGCTGCACGGGCTTCAGACCGTCCTCGACTCGCGGCAGAGCGCGCTCCAAGATGACGTGCTCCGCGTAGGGCATCATGGACTCGTGCATCATGTCGTCCATGCTGCGGAGGATGATGCGCTCTTCGAAGGTTTTCGTTTCCTTTGCCATGCTCGCTCTCCCCTCTCTTACGCCCTGCTGCTCTGCATCTTTTCAAACACGCTCTTTTCCTTATTGAAATCGGCGTTGTTGAAGATGTATTCCTTACGCGACTGCACCTTGTCGCCCATGAGCACCGTGACCTTGTGCTCCACGTCCGCCGCGTCCTCGATCGTGACGCGGACGAGCGCGCGGTTCTCCGGGTTCAGCGTCGTTTCCCAGAGCTGCTCCGGGTTCATCTCGCCGAGGCCTTTGTAGCGTTGGACCGTATAGCCCTTTCCGGCTTCCTTCGTCGCTTTTTTCAGTTCCGCGTCGTCGTAGCAGTAGACGTGTTTCTCGCCCTTTGCCACCCGGTAGAGCGGCGACAGCCCGATATACACATGTCCGTCCATGATCAGTTCCTTCATATAACGATAGAAAAAGGTCAGCAGGATCGCGCGGATATGCGCGCCGTCCTGATCCGCATCCGAAAGGATGATGACCTTGTCGTACTTGAGGCTCGAAAGATCGAAGTCCTCGCCGATGCCCGTGCCGAGCGCCGTGATGATGGAGCGGAACTCCTCGTTCTGCAAGACCTGGTCGAGCCGCTTTTTTTCAACGTTCAGCGGCTTTCCGCGCAGGGGCAGGATCGCCTGAAATTTTCTGTCGCGTCCCTGCTTTGCCGAGCCGCCCGCGCTGTCGCCCTCGACGATAAACAGCTCGTTGATGGCGGCGTTGCGGCCGGTACAGCTTGACAGCTTTCCCACGAGCGGGGCGTTTTCAAGTTTGTTCTTTTCGCGCGCAGTCGCCTTCGCCTTTCTTGCGGCTTCGCGCACTTTGGCGGACTTGACCGCCTTCTCCGCGATGCGGCCGACCGTATCGGCGTTCTTCAGGTCCTCGAGGAAGGGCGTAAGCTGTTCCGCAATCACCGCTTCGACCGCGGGACGCGCTTCCGTATTGCCGAGCTTGGTCTTTGTCTGACCCTCGAACTGCGGCTCTGCCACCTTGATAGAGATTACGGCTGTGAGGCCCTCGCGGAAGTCCTCGCCTGCTATCTCTATCTTCGCCTTCTCTATCTGCTTAGAGATGGCCGGGTCGTTGTCGGCGTAAGCCTTCAGCGTGCGTGTGAGGGCTGCGCGGAAACCGGTGAGGTGTGTGCCGCCCTCTATGGTGTTGATGTTGTTTACGTACGAGTGGATGTTCTCCGAGTAGTCGGTGTTGTACATCACAGCCACTTCGATAGGTATGCCCTGCTTCTCGGTCTTCAGGTAGATGACGTCGTCGAAGAGATGAGTGCGGTGGCGGTCGACGTAGCGCACGAACTCTTTGAGTCCGTCCTTAGCGTGGAACACTTCCTCGCGTGTCTTACCCTCTTCGTCCGGGCGCATATCGCGCAGGGTGATGCGGATGCCAGCGTTGAGGAACGCAAGCTCGCGCATGCGGCGTGCTATGATGTCCCACTGGTAGTGGGTGGTGGTGAATATGGTGGGGTCGGGCCAGAACTGTTGGCGTGTGCCTCGCAGGTCGGTCTCGCCTACTACCTTCACGGGGTAGAGCGGCTTGCCCTTCTCGTACTCCTGCTGATATATCTTTCCGTCGCGGAATACTTGCGACTTCATGCGTGTTGAGAGCGCGTTGACGCAGCTCACGCCCACGCCGTGCAGACCGCCGCTGACTTTGTATGATCCCTTGTCGAACTTGCCGCCGGCGTGGAGCACGGTCATTACGACCTCCAGAGCCGACTTGTGCAGCTTGGCGTGCATGTCTACCGGGATACCACGACCGTTGTCCTGAACGGTTATCGATTCGTCTTCGTTGATTGTCACCTCGATGTCGGTGCAGTAGCCTGCCATTGCCTCGTCGATGGAGTTGTCAACGGTCTCGTTCACGAGGTGGTGCAGACCCTTTTCGCTGATGTCGCCGATGTACATTGCCGGGCGCTTGCGCACGGCCTCAAGTCCTTCAAGAACTTGTATGTTACTTGCCGAGTAATTGTTCTCGGTGTTTTGTATTTCTGCCATTTTCGATTATCTATGTTTGGACTACAAAAGTACTAATTTTCCGTGACTTACGGAAATATTAATGCTTAAAAATGTGCGCCGAAACCAATTAGTTTCTGCTTGTTTTTCAGTTGCTTGCGGTGTGCTTGCGGACGGAAACAAAAAAAGGTCACACTTCGTTAGAAGTATGACCTTGTATGGGGCTCTGTCAGCACACTCTTAGCCGAGCTTGCTGATATGCAGACACAAACTTGACTTCAAGTTTGCAGCTTTGTTCTTGTGGATAATGTTAGTCTTTGCCAACTTGTCCAGCATTTTCTGAACAGAAGGATAGAGCTTTACAGCCTCTTCCTTGTCCGTCATTGCGCGCAGCTTGCGAACTGCATTACGCATAGTCTTTGCGTAGTATCTGTTGTGCAAAGCCTTAACCTTGTCCTGACGGATTCTCTTAAGTGATGATTTGTGGTTTGCCATCTTGTTTTTTCAGTTTTTTATTTTTTTTATTGTAGTCCCTAGGAGAGTCGAACTCCTCTTTAGAGAATGAAAATCTCTCGTCCTAACCGATAGACGAAGGGACCAACACTACTTGCATTTTTGCGGATGCAAAGGTACTGCTTTATTTTAAACCCACCAAATTTTCTTTGTTCTTTTTTCTTTAAATCGTGCTTTTTTCATTAATTTTGCCCTTAAATAGACTAAAACAATCAGAAAATGTTGGAAAAAACGCGCGCAATAGTGCTTAACTCATTGAAATACGGCGAGTCGCAGATGATTGTTGACATGTATACCGAGGGGCGCGGACGCCTCTCTTTCATACAGCGTATTCCGCGTCAGGGGCGCGGCGGCATTAAGAAGCAGTATTTCCAGCCGCTCACCATTCTCGACATCGAGTTCGACTACCGCGCTACGCAGCGTCTGCACAAGTTGCGTTCGGCTGCCGTGGCGTTTCCGTTCCGCTCTCTGCCGTTCGATATGGCGAAACTCTCGATAGCCCTGTTCGTGGCTGAGTTCACCATATACGTAACGCGATCGGAGCAGGCTGACCCTGCGCTATATGCTTTCGTCGAGAACAGCGTGCGATGGCTTGACGCCTGTGAGGGCAGCTTTGCCAATTTCCACATTATATATATGTTGCACCTCACGCGCTTCATCGGCTTCTATCCTAACGTGGAGGACTATGCCGGCGGTTGTTGCTTCGACATGCGCGAGGGTTGTTTTGTCTATGCGGCGCCTCCGCACGCCGACTTCCTGCCTCCGCACGAGGCTGAGAAGATTGGTCTGCTGCTGCGCCTCAACTATGCTACGATGCGCCTGCTGCGTCTAACACGCGAGGAGCGCAACCGCTGCGTAGATGTGCTGCTGGCTTACTATAGGCTGCACCTGCCCGACTTCCCCGAGATGAAATCGCTCGCGGTGCTGAGAGAGCTGTTCGGGTAGCCCCTCCCAACCCTCCCCGTCGGGGAGGGCTTAGCCAACAACGGCTTAGAAGGCCTAAAGGGCCTTAGCTCGGCTTAGTTAGTTAAGGCTTAGGAAGGCTTAAAGAGGCTTGGTTCGGCTTAGTTGGTTAAGGCTTAGGAAGGCTTAAAGAGGCTTGGAAAGGCTTAGTTCGCCTTAGTTGGTTAAGGCTTAGGAAGGCTTAAAGAGGCTTAGGAAGGCTTAAACGCTGCCCTAAAGCTGCTAAAAAAAATAACTTAAAAACCAAAATAATATGACAAAAATTCGCATTCCGGCTATGGACATCGCGCGTCGTCACCCGCTTTTCTTGAAGGGAACGACCGATGCTGCATACGCACGCTTTGCCTCAGACCTGGCAGAGCTTATGGAGAAACTGAACATTCAAGAATTTAAAGGCGACAATCTGCGTGAGCTCGCTATCGTGCTCACGATGTATTACGAGGATATGATTTCGGATTTGGGCATCTGGAACGCCCTTACCGACACCTTCCAGGAACTGTACGGACGTCAGTTGCCGTTCTACGACGTAGACATGCAGAACTATTATCGCAACGAGCCGAACGTTGAGGACATACGCTTCCTCATCTGGCTGCTCATGACACGCACCGAGCCGTCGGCTGTGGTGTCGCCAGACACGCCGGCGCTTGAGGCGGCTGCACGTACGGCGTGCTCGCTGATGGACAAGCGCTTCGAGGACATGCCTGTGAACGAGGAGCTGAAGGAGTTCTTCGAGAAGGCTGAGTTCGCTGAGAACTTCTACGCACAGCTCGACCTCATGAAGTGGTCTTTCTACGCTTGCTATGCGTCGTGCAACGAGAATGCGCCGATGCTCATACGCCAACAGGCACAGCGCCTCTCGCAGTCGCTCAACTGTCCGCCGCCTATCGCCATGAACGTGGCTGAGAGCATCGCCATGTTCGAGAGCCGTCTGCAGCCGCTGGCTATGCGTCCGCAGGACTGGCTGGCTCGCATCGTGCGCAACAACGGCAACGCTGAGGCTGCCGACAAGATTGCGGCGCAGCGCTACCTGCCGTTCGACTTCTATCGCATCGTCGACTCGAAGAAGGGCGAGAGCATGACATTCGAATCGCTGCGTGGCGATAAGTTCACGCTGACCGACCTCACCATGTCTCACCCGCAGACGGAGTGCTATGACAGCAAGTCGGCTATGGCGTTCTTCGTGGAGTATGGCGGCGAGTTCTACCTCGGTTCGCAGGCTTCATGGTCGAACAACACCGAGGCTTTCGACGCCGAGAAGGCTCAGCGCAAGCATAACACCACGCTCTGTCTCGAAAAGCGCAGCAAGCTGATAGAGCAGAACAGCGGTTCGCCGTTATTCTACTTCAACAATGCCGACATGCTGCGCCTGTTCCTCATCGAGCGTGTAGGACTGTCGAAGCGTGCCGTGTCGCAGCTCACGCTGCCGCAGGACGAAGTGGACTTCACCGTGTTCGTGCGCGAGTCTGACTTCAACGTGGTCTACTTCCCCAACGTGGCGCGACTCATCTGCGACCCGCGCAACCCGCTCTACGATGCCAAGTACGCCAAGGCGCACACCTTCGGCAACATCTTCATGCTGCCGGGCGACATGCTGCGCTACCTCAACGCTCACGACATGCTGCCCGAGGCTCGCATCAACTGCTTCGGCGGTGAGGAGGAAGGTCGCAAGGTGGTGAAGGAGAACTTCGACTTCTTCGCGCGAATGATGCAGGGCAGCGCCTACTAAGCAATCGCAGTCAGCATCGGCAGCGCCATCTATAAACGACGGCGCTGCTATCTGTAAACGGATGCGGCGCTTACTATATATAAATAATGTAATAAAAACAAAGAGATTATGAAGATAAAGAATATGCTCCTGCTTATGGCGTTCGGCCTGTCTGCCTGCACGAGTGGCAGATATGCCGGTGTGCCAGCTAAGTATAACAAGCTGATAGACCAGACGATGGCTACAGCCGGTGCCAATGCGAAGGAACTGAAGAAGGCGCTGAAGGAAGCGCCCACAAGTCAGCGCGAGGGCATGGCGTTCCTCATTTCGTACATGCCCGAGAGAGACGCGAAGTCGCTCTCAGCCGACTTCCTTCTTGAGAACGTTGAGTACGCTTACAAGGCTCGCGCCGAATTCCCGTGGGCAAAGACCGTGCCCGACAGCGTGTTCCTGAACGACGTGGTGGCTTACGTGAATCTGAACGAGGCGCGCGAGAACTGGCGCAAGGACTTCTACGAGCGCTTCAAGAAGTATGTGGCTCCGTGCAAGACGATGCGTGAGGCTATCGACTCGGTGAACAAGAACGTGCGCGACGAGCTGCTCGTCGACTACAACACGAAGCGCGAGAAGCCCGACCAGGCTCCTTACGAGTCGATGCGTCAGCACATGGCTTCGTGCTCCGGCCTCTCTATCCTGCTTACCGATGCGTTCCGCGCCGTAGGCATTCCGTCGCGCGTGGCGGGAACTCCGGCTTGGCACGACGACCGCGGCAATCATAACTGGAACGAGGTGTGGATAGACGGTCAGTGGCGCTTCACCGAGTATTATCCTTCCGACGACCTCGACCAGTCGTGGTTCCTCACCGACGCGGGCAAGGCGATAAAGGAGGACGTGAGAAAGGCTATCTATGCGGCTTCGTTCAAGCCTACAGGCTACTATTTCCCGTTGGTTTGGGACGACAACATTCGCTATGTTCACGCCGAGAACGTCACCGACCGCTACACCAGCCTCTACCGCGCGCAGCTCTCTGCTACGCCTGCCGACGACAAGCACGTGGCTCTGCGCGTGATGGTGTTCAAGGATAAGGACCATGCCGAGAATTCGGGCGACCGCGTGGCTACCAACCTCGATGTGTTCAAGGGCGATAAGCAGCTCTACGGCGGTCGCAGCACGGGCGCTACGCAGGACATGAACGATGTGCTTACGTTCAATGTGGAGAAGAACCAGCAGTACATCGTGAAGTTCGTGAACGGCAAGGGCGAGATGCAGACGCAGACCGTGGAGGTTGGAGACGAAACTACAACGCTCAAGCTCTACATGCAGTAATTTTTCAGGGGGTGCACTTGTCTCAAGTGCACCTTTTTTATTGGCGCACTTTTTTTATTGGTGCACTTGAGACAAGTGCACCCCCTTTGAGGTCCCGTTCACCGCTTGCGCTTGTTCCATTGCGCCATGATGAGACTTGTGGTGGGCGTGGTGACGATGTTGAGCACGAGGAAGTAGAGGATGACATGCCAGTCGCTGCTCTCGCCAGTAATGTCGAAGCCGAGCAGATAGAACACGCCGGAATACACCATCAGAAGCACGAAATAGAGAAGAAACTCGCAGGTCTTTTCTGCTGTCACTTTGTTTGTTGTCATAACTGTATGTTTTTGAAGATTATTATCGGGTTGATACTATTTGGAGGAATGTTGATACTGTTTGGAGGGTGTTGATATTGTTTGGAGGGATGGTGATATTATTAGAAGGGATGGTGATGCTGTTAGAGAGGTTGCTTGGCTGCAGATGCTGATTGTCTGCGCAACTGCACCATTGCGCCAATCAGCACGACATCGCCAAGCACCCATGCAGCATAGGCGAACCACTCGCTGTATGCCTCGATGCTCAGCAGCGGCATGAGGAAAGCCAGTGCGGTTGCGGCGTCGAAGAAATCGGATTTCAGCAAACTGCGCACAATGGCACATAGACGGCGACGGTCGGCAAGGGCGAGCCACAGCGCTCTGCCCGCTACGGCGAGCATGAGCACGGCGCAAGTGGCGATGAGAAAGGGCGACACATGCTGCATGCCGTACTCAAGCAGTGCGTCGAGCTTTAACCACAGGCAGAGCAGCACGCCCATAGCAAGTGTTGTCTCGTTTCTATACTCATTTGTTTCCATAGCGTGTTGTTGTTTTTTTATCAGAATGGATGTTATGGTTTTAATCAGACGAGGCTGTTTCAGCGTTTTGTATTGTACGGGTTGTCGATGTCCAAAAACAGGTCGAGCAGCACGCCCAATGCGAACACGGCTGCGTACTTCAGTCGGCGCCATCCCTTGCGCGGCTTCTTCGTTGCGGGCGCCTTTTCGGTGAAGTATCTCTCGGTGGCGAACAAGCCCATTGTAGCCTTCGCCTCGCGAATGTCGTCGGAGTCGTCGTCGGTTTCGGCAATCATCTGCTTCAGCTTTGCCTCCTCCTGCTCGCTCAGCGTGGCGTCGAAATAGCCCTCTATCAGACTGTGTATATCGTTCTTTGCCATCAGTTTATGTTTTTATAAGTTTCACGAATCTGTTTTCGCGCTCTCGAAAGCGTCTGTCTTACGTTCTCCTCCGTCATGTCTACGGCGGCGGCAATCTCGGCGAACGAGTATCCCTCGTAGTCGCGCATCCAGAGCACGCGCCGCTGCGTGTCGCTGAGCTGCATCTCCACTATTCGCTTCACGGCGTCGAAGCGTTCGCGCATGTCCTGCTCCTTTGCGTCGTCGGTGGCGCCACAGACGTTGGCGGGCTGAACGCTGCGGTGGGCTGAGCGCAGATAGTCGATGCTCACGTTCTTCACTATTGTGGCGGCTATGCGCTCCGTTTGCTGCTGGTCGGGCGGCATGTTCTTCAGCGTCCACAGCTTGCAGAACGCGTCCTGCAGCACATCGTCAGCGTTGTCCTCACCGGCTATGCTGCGCGCCGTGGTGTGCAGTCGTTGACGTATGCGCGTGAATATTGTCAGTACGTTGTTTTCCATTGTCGTGTCGGGGGTGCGTTCTGGGTTTGTCGGTTGCTTGTTACATATATATAACGTGCGACGCGCGGTTTTGTGACAAACGGGTGCAGTTTTTTTTAAAAGGGGTGCACTTGTCTCAACTATCAATATGGGTGTAATAAAAAACGAACACGAATAGTGCGAATATCACGAATGTATAAACCTTGCATTCGTGATATTCGAGTTATTCGTGTTCGTTATAAAAAGCAATTGGTATTATTGCACGGATTTTTACTCAAAGGGGGTGCACTTGTCTCAAGTGCACCTCATGCTTTGTTGGTGCACTTGAGACAAGTGCACCCCCTTAGATACCTCCTGATTCGTCTTAATACTGTATCATCTGCAGCACGTCGGCAATCTTCTCGATGCCCTCCTGCAGCGGCTTCTTCACCATCTGCTTGATGAACATGTTGAGCTCAGCCTTGATGGTGAGCTTCATCTTCGATGTTGTGGAGGTGACGGGCAGCAGCTGAATCCAGAAGTTGAACGGGATGGGGCTCTGCTCGCTCTCGAACTTGATGCACTTCGGCTCGTCGCGGTCTACGATGCGCAGGCGGATTGATCCTACCGGCGGCACGTTGACAGAGAGCGAGTCGGAGTCGAACGTCATATCCTTAATCTTCTCCGCCTGCTGGCGCGCCTCCTCGGGCATCGTGTCCTTCATCAGTTCGTAGCGCTCCTTCAGAGCCTGCAGGTTGCTGAGGTCGCTGAGCTTGTTGTAGACATTCTGCTGCGGATAGTTGATCTGTCGTATTGTACTTTCGAATGTTGTCATGTATTTTTTTTCTTCGAAAAATGTTGAGGGGTTGAGATGGTGAGATGGTGAGAAATGTGTTGAGATATTGTAATGGTGAGAGTAGTCTCAACATATCAACGCCTCAACATTTCAACATCCATTGTCACCACATCACCATCTCACCACCTCACCATCTTATTACTTCTTCCAGTTAGCCGGGTCCTTGCGCCACTCGTGCAGCAGTTCAACGTCCTCGTTCTTGATGTAACCAGTCTCAAGAGCCTGCTCTACGACGTGGTCGTAGTCGGTGAGAGTTTCGAGGCGTACGTCAGCCTCGGCGAAAGCCTGAGCTGCAATCGGGAAACCGTAGGTGTAAGAAGCCACCATGCCCACTACCTGATAGCCTGCCTCGCGCAGAGCTGCAACAGCCTTCAGCGAGCTGCCGCCGGTAGAGATGAGGTCCTCTACGACAACCACCTTAGCGCCTGCGGGCAGTTCGCCCTCGATGAGGTTCTGCATGCCGTGGTCCTTAGCCTTAGAGCGCACGTAGACGTACGGGAAGTTGAGCTCGTCGGCAACCAGTGCGCCCTGAGCGATAGCGCCGGTAGCTACGCCTGCCACAGCCTCTGCCTCGGGGAAGTGCTCGAGGATGGTGTGAACGAGTTCGAGCTTAACGTACGAGCGCAACCAAGGGAACGAGAGAGTCTTGCGGTTGTCGCAGTAGAACGGAGATTTCCAACCTGATGCCCATGTGAACGGATCGTTGGGCTGAAGCTTGATGGCCTTTACTTCGAGAAGCTTAGAGGCGAAGTCTTTTTTGAGTGTACTCATTGCTGTAATTATTAATTTTTAATTCTTAATTTTTAATTGTTACCTTTCGGATATTTAATTGAGATGTTTAGTCTTGGGTATTCAATAATGCAAATGTAGATAAAATTATCGAAAAACCGATGTGTTATGCCCTACAATTTGTAAAATTCAATAACTTTGCAACTGCACAAGCGAATTTCAAAACTCTCAATTGAATAATTCACAACTCAACATTGAATAATTCAAAATCGGCGTAGCCGACAATTCAAAATTCAAAATTCAAAACTCAAAACTCAAAAATGCTTCACACTCTCAACGTCTCCATTCCCTCACCCCGCCAGTTCACCTATCCGTTCTGCTACGACGTAGACCCGCTTGCTGAGGCTGCGTCGCTGGAGCTGCAGCGCTACATCGCCGACGCCGACCTGATGAGCACGGAGAAGGGCTGCGGCAAGATGTTCGGCGTGCTCGTTGTGGAGTATGAAGACGAGGATGGCTCATTGCAGCGCGGCTTCCTTGCCGCCTATTCGGGTTTGCTTGGCGGTAGAAACGACTGGCCTTACTTCGTGCCGCCCGTGTTCGACGCGCAGCAGCCCGACGGCCATTTCAAGCGTACGGAGCGCGAGATAAGCGCCATCAACCGTGAGATTGCAGCCATTGAACACGACCCCGAGTATCTGCAGAGCGTGGAGCAGCACGAGCAGACGAAGAAGCGCTTGCAGGCTGAGGTGGACGCGTTCAAGGCTGAGGTGGACGCTGCGAAGGCGCGACGCGACGCACGCCGCAAGAGTGGCGAGCCGCTGAGCGAGGAGGAGCAGGTGGAGATGATACGCGAGAGTCAGTTTATGAAGGCGGAACTGCGCCGGCGTCGCAAGGCGATGGAGCAAGCCGGTTCAACACTCAACACTCAACATTCAACATTCTTAAAATCGCTTCAGCGCAAGCGCAAGCAGATGAGCGACGAGCTGCAGCGCTGGCTCTTCTCGGCTTATCGCATGCTCAACGCCAAGGGCGAGGAGCGCGACCTTATCGACATCTTTCGCGAGTACACGCACGCTATGCCCCCAGCCGGAGCCGGCGACTGCTGTGCGCCGAAGCTCCTGCAATACGCCTACCTGCACCATCTGCGCCCCGTCTGCATGGCAGAGTTCTGGTGGGGCGAGTCGCCTGTGTCCGAGATTCGCCACCACCTGCACTACTATCCTGCCTGCCGCTCGAAGTGTCTGCCCATACTCACGCACATGCTCAAGGGACTGGATGTGGCGCCCAATCCACTCGCGCAGAAGCGGCACACCGCCGAGCCGCGTGTGCTGTATGCAGACGAGTATATAATGGTGGTTGACAAGCCGGCGGGCATGCTGTCGGTGCCGGGAAAGGCGGAGAGCGTGAGGTCGGAATTCTCTGACTCGGCGAATATCAGCGTAGAAGAATACTTCGCAAACAATTCAAAACTCAAAATTCAAAACTCAAAATTTCTCAAAGCCGCCCACCGCCTCGACATGGACACGAGCGGACTGCTTGTGCTTGCCCGCACCGAGGAGGCGTATGTAGAGTTGCAGCGTCAGTTTGCCAGTCGCGAGACCGTAAAGCGCTACGAGGCTGTGCTCAGCGGCGTGCCAACTCAAAACTCAAAACTCAAAACTCAAAACTCTTCCGCGCAGCCGTCAGGCTGCTTGGAAGCCATCTCTCTGCCTCTCATCGCCGACATCAACGACCGTCCGCGCCAGCGTGTGGACATGGAGCACGGCAAGCCCGCACTAACATTATATAATATAGTAGAGGTGAGGGCAGTGGATGCGAATACTGCCGTGGCGTACACAACAAAAAAGGTGGACAAGGGCCGAACCCTTATCCACCTGTATCCTAAAACCGGTCGCACGCACCAGCTCCGGGTGCATTGCGCCCATCCCTTAGGTCTCGCCTGTCCTATTCTCGGCGATCCCCTCTACGGCATCGAGCGCGCCGACCGTATGTACCTTCACGCCGCCGAACTCACGTTCCGTCATCCCGTCACGGGCGAACCGATGCACTTCCTTTCGCCCAGCGGCTTTTAGCAAACAAGTAGCGGAGGTCTCCGGCCTCCGCAGCACCAAGTAGGACCCTCATGTTTTTTATATTTTCGCAGTAAAACCTAACGAAAAGTCATCGTCACCCGAACGCAATCCGATTGGACGGCGAACGCAATCCGATCGAACAGTTTATTCTACTAAAATCTTCACGCTATGCACGCCGTCCGCCATATCAAGCGACACAACGTATAGTCCGTTGGGCAGAGAAATGCGCTCTGTTGCGCCGTTTGCGGTAGAGTGGTAAACTGTAGCTCCCGTGGCGTTGCAGACGCGTACGGCGCCTCTATAGCCCTCTACGACGATGTTTCCGTGCTCAGCCCTAATGGTTGCTTCGCTGCAGCCGGTGCTTTCTATGCCGGTAACGCCGGTTACGGTCACGAGTTTCGATATTCCGGTAGAGAGATTGCCGCCGTTATAGTAGCTCGACACCTTATAAACATGCGTTCCGTTGGCTACATCCGTGAAAGTCTTCTCGTGCTTTGTGGTGTAAGCCGCCGCCTTTCCATCGCACTCCACGAAGAAGCAAGTAGGGTAGAAGAGGTCTGTCGATGCGTTGAACTCGAACGAGGGCGCCTCTGCGTAGTCTACGCCGCTGTTAGCAGCCGGCATGCTCAGTGTGGCTCCGACATAGAAGTTGCCTGCGGCGTCTGCCGACTCCACGAAGCGTCCGTCGCGCATGAGCAGGTTGCCGAGCGCCGGCGTAGCCTCTCTGGTCTTGTCGCACGCCACGCTTACCACGCCCTGAGTGCCTACGCATTTCACAGCAGTCCAGTAAGTCTTGTCAGCCTTTATCGTTACGGGCGTTGTGAGCTTGAGGTCGCGGCGCTGTCCCGCGGCAAACTCCTTAATGCTTCTTTCCGAAACAAGCGTCATGTTGCTTCCGTCGGCATCGCCCTCGTATATTCTGAACGAAGCCGTGAGCTCCGACGGACCCTGCGACGGGAAGAACGCCATGCGCGTAATCTTTGCACCTACATAAGTGCTGAGGTCGCGCGGCGTGTAGCAGTTGGCAAACTCCACGGTCTCGCCGTAGCAGTCGGTAGTGACGATGTTGCCGCTGAATATGTCGGCGCGCGAGAGTGCAGCCTCCGTGCTCCAAGAGAGTTGCACCGTGTTGCCGTCAACAGACGCCTGCACCGACTCCACTTTGTTCGACGGCACCATTATAGTAGCCGAAACCGGGTGCGAAAGTCGTGAGTCCTTATATGTTACATCCACCTGATAAGTCATCTCCGTGCCACCAAGCGGCGTGCTGTCCGTGTACGTCATTGCGGTTGTCTCGGCAATCTTCTTGTTGTTTCTGTAGATGTTGAAGTGATCTACGCTCGCTGCGTCCACCCCTTCCAGCTTCCAGGTCAGAACCACATTGCCGCTGTTCGCTACAGCTTGCAGTTGCTGCGGTTTCACCGGCTCTGCGAGGTGCGTAAAGCTGAACCCGATCTTTCCGTCGCGTTCGTTGATTTTACTGAGCTGGCGATAAGACGATCTGCCGTCGGACGATTTCGCTGAAGGCAGCGTGTTGTCGCCGAAAGCCGTGTGTCCGTATTCGCCAGGGAACGGGCAGGCACCGCTGTTAACGTCGCCGTTAGACGACGCATTCTCGTCAGGATCTACTCCAGCGTCGGAACATACCGTGTAAATTCCCTGCGGATATGTCGCATTGATAGTGTTTGCGATGAGTTTGTCCTTAACGATATTCTCTCTGACGTGATAAACAATGAGTCCGTGTCCTGGCAGACTGCCGTCGAAGGTGCCCGTATTCTGGCGGTTCTCCATGAAGTAGTATTCGCCCGGCGTGCCCGTCTCCATGCGGTAGGCTATGGGCTGCACGTCTGCGGCAGGCATGTCAGCCACAACGGTGTCGTTGTTGAGCGTCACGGGGTTGGTCCATCCCCACACATACTTCTGCCATCCGTTGATACCCGTAGGACGCGAACCATATTCGCCGCTCCAAGCGCCGCTTCCGAGCAGGTCCCAAACGCCCGTTCCGCAGAACTCTCCGCCTGACGATGCGTAGTCGGTATCGTAGAAGTCGGGCGCGCCGAGAGCATGTCCGAACTCATGGCATATAACACCTATCGTACTGATGTTCTTGGCGAGACATTCAGGCTCTATGGTGTAGCGTCGTACGGATACGCCGTTGAACGTCTGTCCGTAGATGATGGCGCTGTGCGACCAGATGTCGTTGGCGTCGGCAGAAGCCTCCTGACCCGTGCCCTGGTGAATCACGGCAAGTCCGTCGAGAATACCGTCGCCGTCGTTGTCGAAGTCTCTCAGATCGAGCGTGTCGGTGACGAGTTTCAGAGCGTCATATATCATGTATGGCGCACCGTCAGGTCCGTATGTGCCCTTAGGCTTCGGCAGATTAATCCAGTCGGTGACGGTAACATCGATGTCGAGCTTGCCATACGACTGCTGCAGATAGTAGTCGCGGAAACTTCCGATGCCTTTATATCCGTTCTGGTTCATCATCTTGTCGAAGTCTTCTCTGGTGAAAGTTGGCTTTGTGTCGTTGTAGTTTACGAGCAGCAGAAGAAGTTTGTGCTTTCCGGTGGCAGGAAAAGTGCCGTCGACAAGCATCTCGCTGCGACTGTTCTGTCTCGAAGGCGCTTTCTTCATCTGTTCGGCAGAGAAGCGCAGGTTTTTCTTTATGCCATGCTTCAGCGCAAGCGCCGAACTGTTGTCGTATACCAGGTCGGAAGCTACGAGATTGCCCTTCTTGTCCTGACGTGCGAACGACCAATAGCCCTCCGTGTTTCGCAGCAGCGTGTAGCCGTCCGTTGTTTGTGCCCAATGCAAGTGCTCGTCTCCTTTGAGGCAGATTGTTACCGACTTGCCGTTCGGCTGCATTACGCTAATCGGTTTAGGGTATGCAGGCATTGCTGCCGCCTTGCTGACTGGCGACAGCAAGGCGGCTATTGAGAATGCTAATGATAAAATGTTTCTCGATTTTAGCATGATACATGTATGTGTTTGTTAGTGTTCGGTTACTTCACAACCACCTTCGTGCGGTTGTCGCCCGCAACCACCATGTAGACGCCCTTAGGCAGCGGCATGTGCAGTTCGGTGCCGGTATAGTCGGCCATGAGGCGTCCTGCGAGGTTGTAAACTCTCACGTTGGCTGCATTTGCCAAGCGCACTTCGAGCACACCGTCGCCGCCCTTAACCGTTACATCGCCGTCAGAAGCAAGGCTGTGCACAGCAGTTGCACCCTTTTCCGTTACCTTGATATCCTTCACTCTGAGATACTCGCGGAATCTCTCCGAGCAAGCGTAGAATGCGAAGTAGTAAACTCCGTCCTCAGGCACGGTGAAGTCTACCGAATAGCTCTGCGGAGCGTCCTCCTCGGTGTCGGCAGAAAGCTCGTTGAGGCTGAGCAATACATCCTCCTGCGCCACCGGCGTCTTGTCAGCGCCGAAGGTTACGGCAAGCGACTCCTTGTATGTCTTCGAAGAAGAGAAGGCGCTGAAGCTGAGCGTGTACGACTTGCCCTTCTTATAGTTGATAGGAGGCGAGATGAGCCAGTCGTCGGCGCTGTTCTCCTGACTGTACGAATACACAGCCAGTCGGTTGTCGATGTCGTAAGCCCATGTGTAGTTGTCCTGGTTCTCGTCGAGAATCGTGAAGTAGTTGTACATATCGGCAGCCGTCTTGAACGTTCCGTCGTAAGGCACGTCGAGCGGTGTGCCTATCACGATGTTGTTCGACATAGCCGTTTCGCCCTTGGTCTTTCCAGCCCACGCCGTCACCTTATATACATAGCGAGTCATATCGCCGGGGTGGTCTTCTTCGAAGCTACACTCCTTCTGCTTTTCAGACACGGTGATTTCTCCCGGATAGCGCACTACGGTATACATTAGCGAAGCCTTGTCGATGACGTGTCCGTCGACGCCGATGGTAGGCGCATCCCAAGTGAGTGTGGTGTGCAGACCCTCGGCAGTGAGCTTCACGTTAGACGGAGCCTTCGGTGTGTCGTAGCCTGCGAAGATAGGGCGCAGGACGGTAGGACCGTCGCCCGCAGCATTGCTCACGTATATGTTCAGATCCTGCCAGCCCGTGCGCATATTCTCCATGCGTTTGCTGAACTTCTCTCCCGGTTCGAGCTCCTCCTCAACGAACGGAATGCTGCCCTTCAGGATAACCAGCTTCTGCTTTCCGGTGAGCGGAGTGCCGTCGTAAGCTGTTTTCGGCATTGTCATGCTTATAGTGCCCGAGTTAGCGCCCGGCGAGTCGGTAGTCCAATCGAAGTCTTCGACGATTGCCGGCGCCTTCATAGCCGGCTCAATGAAGAATGCACCCGGACCCTGCAGCTCGTCTTCGATGTAAGCTACGAGACTGGCTTCGGCTGTTGTGGTGTTCACCTCGAACATAGCCACATACGACTTGTAGAGATACATGCTCGAGCTTTGGAACATCCAGTAGAGCTTGCCCGTCGAATTGTTGAAGAACATAGACTGATCGTACGTAGAGTTGATGAACGAGTCGCCGGGCAGCAGGTTCGTAGCATTGATGCCGCGAATCATTGCCACCTTGCCGTCGCTCTTGCGTATGCGACCCAGATAGACATCATTGGTCTGCTTGTTGAGATAAGTGCAGAAGAGCTCGCCCTTCGGACTGCACGCCATAGCAAAGAACTTGTAGTTGCGGTCCTGCATATCGCCGAGTCGTGTCATCTCGCCCGTTTCGGGGTCGACGCGCACCACGTAGGTCTCGGTATAAGTCTCGTCGAAGCCGTAGATGCAGTCGGCTGTGGGGTCGTATGCGAGCGAAGTGGTTGTGCATTCGCAGTTGTCCTTCAGCGTATGTTCAGAGAGCAGCTTGTATGTCTTTGCGTCGTAGATGCGCCACATGGGCTTCTCGTACTGGCTTCTGCTGCTGAACTCGTTGGCGTATATCTTTCCGTCGTGATAGACGCAGCCGCCCAAAGCGTCGATGCTGAGCAGTGGAGCCGTCTTGTCGGGCACGAAACGATTGTCGTATCCGAACTCATAGAGGCCCGGAGTCATGTATGTGTTGATGTCTACCTTGCCCCATGTTACCGAACTTACGAGTTCGACGCCTTCCATGCTGATGCGCTTGAAGTAGTCGTCCGCATAAGCTGTTGCCGACATGCCTAATGCTATCACAACGGCGAGCGCTTTCTTTGCGCCCGCCATGAAGTTGAAGTGTCCTTTCATATACTCAAAATAGTGTATGTGTGTGGTTTGATATGATGAAACGTATACGCTTATCTGCTATTTCAGCACCTTCAGGGTAGAAGTCTTGCCGTCTGCGCCTACGGTCTTAACGACGTACATGCCGCCAGCAAGACCCTCTACAGCCTCTGCAACAGAAGCGGCAGCCTTGTTGCAAACCAGACGACCCGAAGCGTCGTAAACGCTGACGCGGCTGAAGCCTGCAGCAGCGCCGTTCTCTACCTGCTCCAAGCCGGTAGTAGCGCTCACGTGGTAGACGCGGAGGTTGTGCATGCTCACGTAGTAGTTAGAGTTGGTTACGTGGAAGCCGATGTTGTAGTTGCCGTCCTCGCTGAGAGTGAACTGGTCGGTCTGATACTCTGCGAATCCGTTCTGCTCCAGTCCGTAGTATTCTGCCACGGTCTTGGTCTGAGCGGTCTTGGTCTGTCCGTTGCCGATGGTTACGAAGAGGTTGTTGCCGTAAGCCATGCTGGTCTTCAGCTCGTACTTCAGCACGTAGCGCTCGTTAGCCTTAAGCTCTACAGCCGGCGAGATGAGCCATTCGTCAGCCACCTTGGTGCCCTTGCGGTAGTCGTAGGTGAAGACATCAGAGTAGTCGTACTTCCATGCCTGGCAGTCGCCCTCGATAACCCAGTCGGCAGCCTTCTGACGGTCTACGTCGAACTTCTTCACGAGCGTTTCATCGCCCTGCAAGTCGTCGAGATTGACGGTTGTAGACACCGCTTCCGAAGCGTTTCCGTCCATGAAAGCCTCAGCCTTGTATGTAACGTGTCCGCCGAAGAACGAAGGAGTATATACATAGCTGCCCGTCTCGCCAGCCTTCTGGTTGTCTACCGTAGCCACGAGATTGTCGCCGTCGTAGAGGCGCACGCTGAAAGGCTTGTTGAGAGCCACGCCCTCGGTGTCGAGCACGGGGTTGGTCCAAGAGAATGTCACGTTCTTGTTCTGGAACGACGGCTTAGCCTCGAAGTTCTCCACGGCGCACGGCTTAGCCTTGTCGGCAGCCTTCACTTCGATGCTCACGAGCGATAACTGTCCGTTGTCTGCAGACGGCGTAGTGATATGGAATCCGAAGAAGGCGTCGCCGCTCTTTTCAGCCACGATGCGCATGGTAGTCGTCACGTTCTCAGCATTGGCGCTCACGGTCTGCTCGCCCAGCACGGTAGTCATCGACGTAGCCTTTGCAGCCTCGCCCATAGCCACTGTGAGGTTGTCGTCGTCGAAGGCGCCCTGGCGCTTCACGGTGTAGGTGAGGAAGTAGTTCTGACCCTCAACCAAGCCCACAGCCGGCGAGAAGAGCCAGTCGTCAGCCGGACTCTTTGCAGTCGGCTTGCCGCTGTCGTAGGTGATTCCGCCGATGCCTTCGCTCACGCCCCACGTCACTCCGTCGGCGTTAGCGTCAGCGGCAGTCCATTTGTTCATAGCGTCAGCCGCGCTGAAGTCGTCGCTGAACACGGTTGTGCCGGTCTCCACCACCTCGTTCTTCGTCTCGTCGATGCCGAACGCCGTGAGGATTACGGCGCTGTTGGTTATATCTGCGGTTGTAGTGTTGTGGAATGCAAAGCGGTAGACGCCGCTCTCCGCCGGCTCGAATGTAGCTTCGTTCACGTTGTAGCCATGCTGTTTGAGCTCGAGAATCTGCACGGGCGAGAAGTTCTCCTTCTCCAGGCTTTCGCCCTTGCCCATGGTGAGTGTCATGTGGTAGTTGTCAGACGGATTGCCGAAGAGCTGCACGTTTGTAGCCACCTTATACTTGCAGCCCTTAGTGAGCTGCACGGCAGGCGATACGTAAGCGTCGTCGGCGTCCGACTGTGTCGACGCCATGCCCACACCCGTTCCAGAGAAGAACTGCCATGTGTCGCTGTCGTCGTTATAGTTGCACGCTGTCCATCCATCGCAAGAAGCCGTGAGGTCGACAACGTACGGGAAAGAATTTATAACAAGAGGTTTGTCGGGTTCAGACGCACCCTTTTCTGTAACAGAGAAAGTGAAAAGGTTGCAGTCGTATGGAGCGTAGTTTTCCGTAGTAGTAGCGTTAAGGGCGAAGTGGTAGTCGCCGCTTGCGTCCACCTTCACCTCAGTGGTGATGGCAGCACTCGGGTCGTATGTGGTAGGAATAGGCGTGAGTTCGCCAAGGGAAGTGTAAGTCGTAACATCGTCGGCAGATGTGCCGATGTTCAGCGTCAGTGTAATATCGCTGTTGCACGCCGCAAAGGTTGTCACCTCGTAGGTCTTGCCCGCTTCGAGCTGTAGCGAAGGCGATACGTACCAGGCGTTGGTGTTCGGCGTGAACGTACTGCTCAGTCCGACGCAGTCGTAATACTTGCCTCCGTCGTAGAAGCCGTGTGCTTTGGTCTTTGCCTCCCAGGTCTTTCCGCCGGTAGTGAGCTGGTTGATACTTGTCCAGCCTTCCTGACTCTGACTGAAGTCTACTGTGTAGGGCACAGCTTGCTGGGCTTGTGTGTTCATGGTAGGAGCCGTGACAGCACAAACTACTGCTGCGCAGGCATAAAGTAAAGTTCTCTCCATATATTTATGTTTAGGATTAAAAATCATAAAACGTCTACATGTAGGTTAATGTTCGGACATGTAGATAGGTAACATTACGTAGGCAAAGGTATTGAATTTAAATTAAGAAAACGATATTTTGCAGACAAAAATTATTATTAAAACGTATAATGCTGTCAAAATAACGATTTTGACAGCATTATACTTATAAATTGACATTCTTTTTAAGGAAGCACAACCTTCTTCACCGTTCCGTCAGAGTAGCGCACGATATTCATGCCCTTCTGCGGCGTAGTGATGCGCTGTCCGTCCAAGGTGTAGCGCGCCACCTCTCGGCGGTTGGGGTCGGCGGTAGTGGGGTTGAGGGCTGTAGGTTGCGGTCGCGGCGTGATGACTACGGGGTTGTCATCGTAGCCCTCAAGCAGGTGTAGGTTCTCTACGGAGCACACCTCCGTAGACTGTTCGCCTATCCATCCGCACATCTGCAGCACGCCGGTCTGCACACGTATGAAATCGGCGTGAGCGAGCTTCACGGGCTTGCCGTTGCGGTCTACAGCCCAGTCGAGGTCGAACGTGTTGTACGTCGGGTCGTCGGTAGGCGCGGCGTCGACGTAGCCGTACGAGTCGGCAGCGTAGCGGTAGCTTATCCAGTTCTGCGGATTGTCGGCGTCTGTGCCGTCGCCTCCGCGGTTGATGGTGTTATCTGGCAGTCGCGATCCGCTGAACGTCAGCTCGTCAGCGTCAGCCCACGTGGGATAGTACGACTGGTTGTGGAACACGTTCTTCATCATGTAGCCCACGGTGTCGCGCTCAGCGCCGTTGCGGTCGGTCCACTCGGCGCGGAACCGTATGTAGCGGTCGTACACGGAGTAGGGCTGCGTGTGCTCGCCTTGCTCGGCGTCGGGGCGCTGGTAGGTGACGGTGACGTTCGGCGTAGAGGTGGTGTAGTATTCGGAGCCAGCCAGCTCGTACCACTCGGCTGTCTCGGGCGATGTGCCCACGCCGGCGTACACAATGCCCGGCTCTATCGACCCGCCAATGGTGGCTGCGCCGTATATGGGATCGGCGGCGGCGTAGTAGGCGTTGCCGAGGATGCGCAGGTCTGAGCCGCGCTTGTTGGCTATCGGCTCTGTGAAGCCGAAGGTGATGTAACCGCCGAAGGATCCGAGCGTGATGGGGAGGTTGTCGGCGAATTGCGCTTCGCATGCCTGAAGGCGTTCGGCGTTGCTCATCGTGGCGTCGATGGCGGGCAGCATGCCCACGAACTGACCCGGTGCGGGGCAGTATTCGAGCACTTTCACGTGTTGTGTTGTCTGTGCCGCTGCCAGCATGGGCAGGGCGAGGAGTATCATTGTTGTTTTCATATTCTTGTTTTGTTGTTCTTTCAGGGGGCTTTGTTGTTGTGGTTTTCTCAGGGGGTGCTTTTCTCAGGGGGTGCACTTGTCTCAAGTGCACCAACAAAGCAAATGGTACTATCTATTTCGTTGGTGCACTTTTCGCTTGGTTGGTGCACTTTTCGCTTTTCGCTTGGTTGGTGCACTTGAGACAAGTGCACCCCCTATAAATAGCACTTTTGCTTTTCCCCCTATAATACCCTACAGCGCCACGAAGCGGCTGGGGTTCACGCCGCGCAGCAGATAGCGGTTGAGCAGCGCACCGTCTGCACCGAACTCGTAGACATAGCCGTTGGTGGCGTAGGCGCGGGCGTCGGAGACGTACATGTGGGCGGAGAAGGGCGAGATGTAGATCGCGTATGGCGACTGCATCGAGGCTATCACGGAGTCGGCAGCGGCGTAGTCGGCGAGACCTTCAGAGGCTGCGAGTGACGGCAGAGCGATGGTGTGCGTAGAGTAGGCGTACTCGCCCGTTATATGCGAGTAGGCAGAGCCGAGACAGTAGAACCTGCCCTGCGCCGCGCAGCAGTACGTAGACGGGAAGTCGTAGATGCGGAACTCCTCCGACGCCATGTTCAGCACCACGGTGTGCGGCGGCGTGTTGTACATATCGCCCGCTGCATTGATGCACAGCCACTCGCGCCACTTTGCCACCGCTCCGTACAGATTCTTGCAGCCCGTGTCGATGCGCCTCAGCTCGCGCATGGTCTGCGCATCGACTACCGAGACGGTCTGCTCGTAGCCGTGGTCCTGCGTCTGCGTGCTGTAGCCGCCCGTGTTGGCTACGTAGAGGCGCCCGTCGTAGTAGGCTATGCCCTCCGGCTCGTAGCCCACGTGGCAGGTGTCGACGACGAGCTTCGTGTGGAGGTCTATCTTCGCCACATAGCCGTGGTCGGCGTACGACGTTACGTAGAGGAAGCCGCGCCCGTCGGTAGCCAGACGGCGGTTGTTGGGTATGTTCTCCGTGGCGGCAATGGCGGTGCCGTCGGGGCGTATGTACTGTACTATGTTCGACCAGTTTACGGAGATGGCTATAAGTGTGTCGTTCACCTGCAGGATGTCGTTAGCCGTGTCGCCGAGTCGCTCGCCGGGGTTCTGCTGCTGAAACCAATGATTGGTGAGCACGCCGTGGTCGAGCAGCGAGATGGAGGCGTTGTTCATGCCCCACAGACCCTCGCAGAGGATGAGCAGGCGGTCGTCGTTGGCTGTAGGCTCACCCTTCGTGGGCGTGTCGTCGGCAGGCTCGAGCGAGCAGGCTGCGAGGAGCACGGCGCAGAGAGCGCAGAGGAATGATTTATATATGGAGCAGATGTTCATAAATCGTTTTTTGATTTTGCAAAGATACAATATTTAGTTGTAAACCGCAGGTGCAGCCCATGCAAATATCGTACTCGGAAACTTCACCGAAAATCTTCATTCTGGAGAATCGGAAACCCGAAATCGAGTGTTTTTGAACTTGCGGCAGGCTCGAAAACCATAAAAACCGACACTTTTCGATGTAAAACGACGGTTTTTGCAAACTTATCGTGAGACTTTACCGTGTAAAAGCATAGCTATTACCATGTAAAAGCATAGCTATTACCATGTAAAGTCTCACGAAAAGTTAGTTTTTTCTTAGCAAAAAACTGCACACTTTCTGACGAAACGCTGCAAGACTTTGTAACAGAAATGCTTACGGCTGCACGCTCAAAACTCGCGAAAAACGAGCAACCGATTTTGTTTTTGATTTTTCGCGAGATATGAGCGGTCAGAAACGGCAAATATCGTCTTGGCAAAAAGTGTGCCATACTTTTTCAGAACTGCCACTGCACGGTAGCCTTCCAGTTGCGTCCGGGCATAGGGTAGCGCTTCACCACCTCGTGGCGCGAGTCGCCGAGGTTGTTGCACTCCACGGTGGCTTGCAGCGAGTGGCGTCGTATGCGGAAGCGCTTGTTCAGCTTAAGGTCTACGGTCTGCCATGCGCCCAGCAAGTCGTCGCGGTTGTTGGAGATGAGCGCAAAGCGTTCGCCCGTGTAGAGCCACGAGGTGCAGAGGCTCCATCCGTCGTAGCCGAGGTCTACTATCAGAGAGGCGCTGTGCAGCGGCGAGTAGGGTATGGTGTTGCGATACTCGGGGTCGTTGGGTGCGGAGTAGTCGCGGTCGCGCTGGCAGGTATAGTTGGCAGAGGCAGAGGCTGAGAACTTGCCCCACGTGCGGTCGTAGCCCGCCGTAGCGGAGAGTCCTAACGACTTCACCAAGCCGAAGTTGACCATCGACCAGCGAAACTGGCATTTCATCGGTATAGCCACAATCTTGTCCTCAATGCGGTTGTAGTAGGCGTCGAGGGCGAGGTGAAGATGGCGGTCCTTGTAGTCGACACCGAGGTCGAACTGCGAGGTGTACTCGGGGCGCAGCTGCGCGTTGCCCACGAGCGTATAATAGAGGTCGTTCAGTGTTGGTGCGCGGAAGATGCGCTTGTGGAACGCGCGCACCGTGAACGCGCGGCGATGCCACGAGGCGAGGAACATCGGCGTGAAGCGCGAGAGTGTAGGAGCGCTCTGCGCGGAGCGTGCCGAGTGGTCGCCGATATGGGTGTAGAGCAGGGCTATGTTGCCCTCGAAACCGCGGTAGGAAGCGATGGCAGAGAGCAGCGACTTAGAGTCGAGACGGTAGACATACGCCGAGCGGTAGACGTCGGTCGTAAGGTCGCTCCAGCGCAGGTCGGTGCTCGCCGTCAGCGAGAGCCAGCTCGAGTTCCACGCCGCAGCCACAGACGCGTAGAGGTCCTGCTGGCGGTAGTGGTTGTCGCAGTACATCGTGGCGGCGTTTGTCGACGGGTCTTGCAGATAGCGCAACCAGTCGTAGGCGTACTTCAGGTTGGTCTTCAGCGAGAAGCGGTCCCATGCGTGGCGGTATGACGACTGCACGAAGAAGTTGCGGTCCCACTGGCGGTCGGTAGAGTCCCACTGGTCGGAGAGTCGGCGCACCACCGGACCGGGCAGTCCGCGCTCCGAACTGTAATAGTAGGCGTGCGCCGTGAAGCCCTTGTAGAAGCCCGCTGCCTCGATGCGGTAGAAACTGATGTCGGAGTTGCGTCGCTTGCCCACGGTGTCCTCAGAAGCTGACTGGAAGCGGAACGGATAGTCGCCGTCGGTGCGCTGATATTCGGCGTCGACGAAGAGAATGTTCTTAAAGGAAAGGTACGCCTTCAGCTTCTGCAGACCGAACGAGCCCGTGCCGTATTCGACGGAGAGCGCCGTAGAGTCGGGTCGGCGCGTCTGCAGGTAGACCGTAGCCGCCGAAGCATACTCGGAAGCCGACTGCAGACGCTCGTTCCTGTTGGCGTTGTATAGCGACACAGACTCCATGTTGGACAAAGAATACTTGCCCAAATCCACCTGTCCGTTCTGTGCGTTGGTGATACGAATGCCGTCGAGATACACGCCCACATGCTGCGAACCGAGCGACCGCACGTTGACGGTCTTCAGTCCGCCCAGTCCACCATAGTCTTTGATCTGCACGCCCGAGAAATACTTCAGGGCATCGGCCACGGAGGTGGTAGACAGGTTCTGCAGCATCTCGCCCTGGAGGGTCTGACTGGGTGTAAGGTAATGAGGGCGCTCGCCCACACACACCACCTCGTCGAGCGAGAGCGTGTCGCGATGAATCGTACCTACATTCTGCGCATGACAGGGCATCACACAGAGGCACAATAATCCTTTGCAGATTTTCTTCATCTTATCCTAAAAAACTTAATGGTTCTCCATCCCAAAACCTAACCCACGAGGCGGGATAGAATCATAGACAGAAAACGTAAATACTTATAGTATGCTGATTGATACATACAGTGAGCACACACATTGTCTCTCTATGGCAACGGCAGGTCTTCTGGCTCGCGTCGTCAAACTCGTTCAAGCGGTCTTCCCGAAAAAATGTCAGTGACCATCATGCTTGCCCAATAAGACGCATACAGCAGCGGGACTGCTCAGGCTTCTCACCTGATTCCCTTTTAATCACTACGCACGCATCGCCCCTATGTCGGCACGAGGTGGCAGTGAACCAATTGCGGGTGCAAAGGTAATCATTTCAAGCGAATTGACAAAAAAATCACAGCAAAAAGTCTCTTTTGATAGGAAAAGGGAAGATTTCGGCTCTATTTTTTGGCAAGAAAGAAGAAATATCGTATTTTTGCAGAAAGAATTGCAATACAAGAAGACTATGGCAAGAAAATTATACCCTTTGGGAATCCAAACATTCTCAGAGATTCGTAAAAATGACAATCTCTACATTGACAAGACGGAATACATCTATCGCATGGCAAATACTGATGGAAAGTATTTCTTCTTAAGTCGTCCACGTCGCTTTGGCAAGTCACTCCTCATATCTACCATGCAGAGTTATTTCGAAGGAAGGAAGGATTTGTTCAAAGGTCTTGCTATGGAAAAACTGGAGAAAGAATGGGTGGAACATCCTGTGCTTCACTTCACTATGGCTAGCGGCAAACACATGGAAAAAGAGCAACTAGAAAGATATCTTCTCTATATCTTAAAGGAAAACGAAGACAGATTTGGCATCGAAAACGATTCCATTGATCCCAATATCAGACTAAGTTCTTTGATCAAAACAGTCAATAAAAAGACAGGCAAGCAAGTAGTGGTACTCATCGATGAATATGATGCTCCACTATTGGATGTCGTCCACAAAGATGAGGAATTGGAAGTGCTGAGAAACGTCATGCGCAACTTCTACAGTCCCCTGAAAGACAGTGAGCCATATCTCCGTTTCGTCTTCCTCACAGGCATCACCAAGTTTTCCCAGCTCAGCATCTTCAGCGAACTGAACAACATCACCAACATCTCCATGCAAAATGACTATGCCGCCATCTGCGGTATCACGAAGGAAGAAATGCTTAGCCAAATGCAGCCAGACATTGAGGAACTCGCCCAAGCACAGGAGATGACAAAAGAGGAAGCCATAGAAGAATTGGTACGCCACTATGATGGCTATCATTTTACCTCGGAATCACCAGACATTTTCAATCCGTTCAGCCTGCTGCATTGCCTGTCAGAGAAGGAGTTCAACTCCTATTGGTTTGCTTCGGGTACGCCAACATACCTCATCAACATGCTGAGAAAATTCGAGGTGTTGCCTACGGAGATTGCCCCTGTGGAAGCCTCATCGAGCGAGTTTGATGCCCCTACGGAGGACATGCCGACCATCATTCCCCTGCTCTACCAGAGCGGATATGTCACCATCAAGGGATACAACAAGGCATATAAATACTACACCCTCGACATTCCTAACAATGAGGTAAGAGTGGGACTGACCAAGGCTTTGATTCCAGCTTATGTCACTCGCAACACGCTGATTACCACCAACACGGCTCGCCGCATAGCGCAAGCACTCGACAAACAGGATATGGAGGAAGCCATGCAGCTGCTCAAAACCTTCCTCGGCACCGTTCCATATTGTGACAACACGCACTACGAGGGGCATTATCAGCAAGTGCTCTTCATCATCTTCTCCCTCCTCACCGATTACATGGTAGATGTGGAGATTCACACTCCTAATGGCAGAGTGGATATGGTGATACTGACCCGCACAGACCTCTTCATCTTGGAATTCAAGCTAGACAAGGATGCCAAGACTGCAATGTCACAAATCAACCTCAAGGACTATCGCCAACGTTTTGCCCTC
>ENA-ORPK01000734-ORPK01000734.1-human-gut-metagenome-genome-assembly--contig:-NODE-734-length-28911-cov-9.687899_pt1 | contig 28911 bp, 25 predicted proteins | sample MGYA00242139_ERZ509068 | MGnify/ENA primary metagenome ERZ509068 (study PRJEB26280, sample SAMEA2338687) | human gut metagenome | biome: human gut; feature: human-associated habitat; material: faeces... | reverse complement strand
CGGGAAAGAGTTCGCTGGTAAATGAGATTTTATATAAGCATCTGGCACGGGATTTAAATCGTGCAAAGGAGAAGCCGGGCAAGCATGATGATATTCTGGGAATCGAACAGCTGGATAAGGTGATCAATATTGACCAGTCGCCGATCGGCAGAACTTCACGTTCAAATCCGGCCACCTATACGGGTGTTTTTGATATGATCCGGGATCTGTTTGCGTCATCCAAGGATGCGAAGGCAAAGGGCTATGGCAAGGGCCGGTTCAGCTTCAATGTATCCGGCGGCCGCTGCGAGGCCTGCAAGGGTGACGGTATCATTAAGATAGAGATGCATTTCCTGCCGGATGTGTATGTACCGTGTGAGGTATGTCATGGAAAGCGTTACAATCGGGAGACTTTGGATGTAAAGTATAAGGGCAAGAGTATTTCAGATGTTCTGGATATGACGGTAGATGAGGCATGCGTATTCTTTGAAAACCTGCCATCGATTCTACGGAAGATAGAAACCCTGCGGGATGTCGGACTGGGATATATTAAGCTGGGACAGCCATCAACAGCACTTTCCGGTGGTGAGGCACAGCGAATTAAGCTGGCAACGGAGCTGAGCAAACGAAGCACCGGCAGAACGATATATATTCTGGATGAACCGACGACCGGTCTGCATTTTGCAGATGTTCATAAGCTGATCGATATTCTGCAACGCCTGACAGAAGGCGGTAATACGGTCGTTGTGATCGAGCATAATCTGGATGTGATCAAGACGGCGGATTATATTATTGATATCGGACCGGAGGGCGGTGCCCACGGTGGTACGATCGTAACACAGGGAACACCGGAAGAGGTAGTACAGTGTCCGGAAAGTTATACCGGTAAGTATCTGGAGAAATATTTGACAAAATAACTTCAGACATACTATCATACTAAGGTAAAGAGATATTTGAATCAAGAAATGGAGAAAACAGGAGAGGATAAGACATGTATTATATAAGTGATCTCCACGAAGGAGATATGATCAATGCAATTTATTTCTGTAAGACGAAGCAGTCTCAGCAGACCAAGGCCGGCAAGACTTATTTTTCAATGCTGTTACAGGATAAGACCGGAGTAATCGATGCCAAGATCTGGGATCTGAACAATGGAATTGCTCATTTTGATGCAATGGATTACATTTCTGTGATTGCACAGGTAGTCAGCTTTCAGGGCAACCTTCAGCTGAATGTAAAACAGGTACGTAAGGCACAGGAGGGAGAGTACCATGTGGCAGATTATATGCCGTGCTCTTCATTCAATATTGATGATATGTACAAAGAACTGACAGATTTGATGAAGAGTGTAAAGGATAAATACCTGAATCGGTTATTACAGAATATATTTATCAATGACAAGGAATTTGCAGAGAAGTTTAAAAATCATTCTGCTGCAAAGTCCATTCATCATGGTTTTATCGGCGGTCTGCTGCAGCATACACTGGCAGTTGCGAAGCTTTGTGACTATTATTCACTCCAATATCCGATTCTGAACCGCGATCTGCTGATCACGGCCGCAATCTGTCATGATATCGGTAAGGTGGATGAATTATCTGAGTTTCCGGAGAATGATTATACAGACGAAGGACAGCTGATCGGACATATTGTTATGGGAACTATGCTTCTGGACGGAAAGATGAAGGAAATCGAGGGATTTCCGGTAAAGCTTGCCAATGAGCTGAAGCATTGTATTCTTGCACATCATGGGGAGCTGGAATATGGTTCACCGAAGAAACCGGCACTGATCGAAGCACTGGCATTATCCTTTGCGGATAACACGGATGCAAAGCTGCAGATCTTTATTGAAGAGCTGAATAATAAGAATGAAGGCGGAAACTGGATGGGATACAACCGGAACTTTGAGAGTAATCTCCGGGCAACTTCCAAGCCGAATGTATAGGATTCATAAATAAGAACCGATATATAATATGAATGAGTCTGTTACGGATTATCCGGGACTCATGAATCTGAAGGAAAGGAGGGGGGTATATGACAGGATTATATGGACTTTCAAGCTATGCGCATATGTTTCGCACCGGTTCTTCGTATTCCAATATGTTTGGCTCCGGTTCATCATCCACATCATCATTTTACAGCAATCTTGGGGAATACTCCAGCATTCGCAATGGAGCATACCGTAAGCTTGTAAAATCGTATTATAAGAAGATGAACAGTACGGATTCTGATACAACAGATAAGAGTACTACCGGTTCAATAAGAAAGAATACGAAGCTCAATAGTACCGGTACAGTCGCTTTGTCGACGGTGAAATCAGAGGCATCGGATCTCGTTGCATCGACAAAGAAGCTGACAGCAATCGGAAAGGACAGTCTGTTTGCCAATGAAGAAAAGTATGATGCAGATGCTGCATACAAGGCAGTCGGCAATTTTGTTACACAGTATAACGATACCGTAGATGCATTGAGTAAGGTAAGTAGTACTGCGGTAAAGAATGCCGGAAATCATATGCAGAATATGACGAATATCATGAGTAAGGGATTGTCAAAGGTCGGCATTACAGTCGGTACGGATGGTAAGCTGACAGTGGACGAGCAGAAGTTCAAGACTGCGGATATGAGTAAGGTGAAAGCGTTATTCAACGGAAGCAGTTCTTATGCAGGAGTTGTTTCTTCTGCGGCAGGTCGGGTTGCATCACAGGCAGGCAATCAGATCAGTCAGTTAGGCGGAGGTCTGTATGGAAGTAATGGTTATTATAACAGCTATTACAGTGGCTCGTTATATAACGGTTATTTCTAAGAGATAGTGCCTGATGGTTCCCTCAGGATAGGAATGATGTGCTGACTCCTGAGGGAATTTTTTATAAGAGGAAAAAACGTACAGAATGAATGAGTTACAGAAGCGGTTATTTGAACTGCAGGATATAAAGTATAAAGAGTTTCATAGTAAGCTGATGCCGGGGATTGATCCTGACAGTGTGATTGGAATCCGCGTGCCTGTCCTGCGTGCCTTTGCGAAGAGCTATGCGAAGACGGAGGAGGCGGGGGCATTTATACAGACGCTGCCACATCAGTATTATGAGGAGAATAATCTTCATATGATGCTGATTACATCGATAAGGGAGTATGACAGATGTCTATGGGAGGTCCGGAGATTTCTGCCATATATTAATAACTGGGCAACCTGTGATTTCCCGGAACCGAAATGCTTCAGAAAGCATAAAGAGGAATTATTGCCGGTCATCCGCTCATGGATCGCATCCGGGGAGACCTATACGATACGGTATGGAATCGGAATGCTGATGCGTTTATATCTGGATGCGGATTTCAAACCCGAATATCTGCAGCTTGCAGCAGATGTCCGGTCGGAGGAGTATTATGTGAATATGATGATTGCGTGGTACTTTGCAACGGCGCTGGCGAAGCAATGGGAGGCGACGATTCCGTATCTGGAGAAACGACAGCTCTCAGACTGGGTACATAGGAAAACCATTCAGAAAGCGATTGAAAGCTACCGGATCACGGATGAGCAGAAGGTGTATCTGAAAACACTTCGATAATTGATTAAAAAATGCAGCAACAAGGTATAAATTTCTATAGCCGGATGCTGCAAGTGACATAGATGAAGGAGAAAGAGTAAATGACATTACGAAATCAGATCAGTTCAAACGAAACGATCATATGGGAAGGGAAAAAGGATGTAAAGGTATCTATATTGGAGGGAATCTTTAATCCATTACTCCCTTTTGCGATTGTATGGCTTTTGATTGATACAGGATTCATTGGTGTTTTTATGGGAGGCTTTGCATCAAGTGGGACACCGGCTTTATTTACACTGGGAACGGCCGGATTTTTTCTGATTCATCTGATGCCGGTATGGCTTTACCTGTTTGGCGTTCTGACTGCCGGTATGAAGGCGAAGAATACGGAATATCTGATTACGGACAGAGCCATTTACATTCAGACCGGAGTATTTAAGACGGTGACGGAGATGAAACCGTTTGCTGATCTATCCCATGTAACCGTAAGTCAGGGAATCTTCGATAAAATGTGCGGTACCGGTGATGTGGTCACGGTCTGCAGTCATGTGTCTACAACGTCAGAAGGCGGACACTCACACGGAATGAATATTGATAATATTAAGGACTACGAGAGTGTATTCCGACTGGTAAAGGAATATCAGGAAGCAATCTATACAGATACTATGTATCCGAATGATTTAAGACCGAGAGAAAATCATGGATATAATACGACCTATGTCGGCAGTGATAGACGGAATCCATGGAATTAATGTGACCGGAGCGGAGTATATAGAAGACATGTATGCAGTAAGGCGGACACACATATACAGAGGATATATATGCGGTAGCACCAATGAGGAGCATGACAAATGATGACAAGAAAAGAAGCACTGGAATATGGACTTTCCTTTCCGGATACCTATCAGCAGGCACCGTTTCATGATGAAAATTGGCAGCTGGTCCGGGTGAAGGGGAGCAAAAAGGCATTCCTCTGGACTTACGAGAGGAATGGATATCTGAATCTGAATGTAAAGACAGATCCGGAGTGGAGAGATTACTGGCGCAGTGCGTTCCCGTCAGTAATCCCGGGGTGGCATCAGAATAAGGATCATTGGAATACGATCATTCTGGATGGCAGCATCCCGGATGAGGCGGTGCGGAAGATGATTGCGGAGAGCTATGAGCTGGTCACAGACAACCCGACGAAGCGGATCTATGAGGCAGTAAAAAAGATACCGAGGGGACAGGTGGCTACCTATGGGCAGGTAGCAGAGCTCGCCGGCGATAGGAAGATGGCACGGGCGGTTGGAAATGCCTTGCACAGAAATCCGGATCCGGAGCATATCCCCTGCTATCGGGTGGTGAATGCGAAGGGAGAGCTGGCAGGCGAGTTTGCATTCGGAGGCGCAGGAAAGCAGGCGGCGATTCTGGAGGCGGACGGAATTGAAGTGATAAATGGAAAAGTAGATCTTACAAAATACGGTATCGATGTGGAGGCAATCAGGCATGAATATAGTAGTCAGACTGTCTGATTCAGGGCAGGGAGCATGGATATGGCGTGCTGCAGTTTAATGCAGTAGTTGCCAGCAATGTTCATGCCAGACATTTATATGAGCGGCTTGGTTTTACACAACTGGGCGTGATTCCGGGAGGCTTCCGGATGAAGGATGGACATTATGAAGATATTTGTCCGTATTATCATGTATTATAGGATGGATAGTGGAATGAAGAAAAATGATGTGATTGAACTGACAATCGAGGATATGGGAACAGACGGCGAAGGAATCGGACATGTAAATTCAGAAGCCGGGGAACGTGGCATAGCTGTGTTTGTAAAGGATGCTGTCATGGGAGATCACATTCAGGCAGTGATTACAAAGGTGAAGAAGCAGTATGCCTATGCCAGAGTTCTGAAGGTGTTGCAGCCTTCCCCGGATCGGGTGGAGCCGCGATGCCCGGTAGCCAGACAATGTGGAGGATGTACGCTTCAGCATGTCAGCTATGAGAAACAGCTGGAGTTTAAATGGAATAAGGTGCGGAATTGCCTGAGCCGGATCGGTGGTTTGGAACATCCGGAACAGTATATGGAGCCGATTATCGGAATGGAAGAACCGTGGCATTATCGGAATAAGGCACAGTTTCCGGTTGGCAGGGACAAGCAGGGGAATGTAGTGACCGGATTTTATGCCGGGCGGACTCATACGATCATTGATACCCCACAGTGCTTTATTCAGGCAGAGGGAAATGATACGATTATCCGAATCGTGCGGGAATTTCTGCAGAACTATCAGATATCCACCTATGATGAGGAACAGCATACCGGATTGGTGCGGCATATATTAACACGCGTAGGATTCACCACCGGTGAGATCATGGTATGTCTGGTGCTCAATGGAGAAACGCTGCCACATGCAGATAAGCTGATAGAGCAGTTGAAAGTGGTGCCGGGAATGACCAGTATCAGCATTAACCTGAATCGGGAGAAAACGAACCGGATCCTGGGCAGTTGTTGTAAAACCTTATGGGGACAGGATTATATTACGGATTATATCGGAGCGATTCAGTATCAGATCTCGCCGCTTTCCTTTTATCAGGTGAATCCGGTGCAGACGAAGAAATTATACGATAAAGCATTGGAATATGCAGATCTGCAGGGTGGAGAGACCGTCTGGGATCTGTACTGCGGAATCGGAACCATTTCTCTGTTTCTGAGTCAGAAGGCTGGACAGGTCTATGGTGTGGAGATTGTTCCGCAAGCAATAGAGGATGCCAGAAGAAATGCAACTCTGAATCATATAGAAAATGTGGAGTTTTTTGTTGGGAAAGCAGAGGAGGTATTGCCGCAGCAATATCGGGAGCATGGAATCTATGCAGATGTAATCGTGGTGGATCCGCCACGGAAGGGCTGTGAAGAAATCGTGCTGGAGACCATCTCCGATATGAAACCACAGCGGGTGGTATATGTCAGCTGTGATCCGGCAACGCTGGCCCGGGATGTGAAGCGGATGGATGAGCTGGGCTATCAGGTAGAGAAGGTAGCGGTCGTAGATCAGTTCTGCCAGGGAGGACATGTTGAGAGTGTATGTCTGTTGTCAAGGACGCAATAAATTGTATGTAGGTTAGCATTGCTGAGTTATACGAGCAGTAGGGAGGTATGAGATTGGATATAAAAACAATTATTGGAGGAGCAATTCAGAGGACAGGTCATCATCCGTTTTTGTTTGTTGGTTCAGGACTGAGCAAAAGATATATGGGAACTGAGAAATGGGATGAATTATTGAGGGTATTTTGCACAGAATTTAGTGGCAATGAATTTCAATATGATGTGTATGCCAATAAGGTTGATGAAGAGGATTATTATGGACAACAACCGGCTATTGCATATCTACTGGAAAAAGATTATAACAATGAAGTTCTTACGTCAGATAAATATTATGATTTCAGAGAAAGACATAAAGATGAGTTAAAGGGCAAAGTATCAGCACTTAAGATAGCCATTTCTGAACATCTGTCTGATTGTAAAATACCAGATGATAATGAGGAACTTAAATTACTTGAAAAATTGGCTAAAAGAAGTGTGTCAGGTATCATTACTACAAATTATGATAATTTGTTAGATAAACTATTTCCTAAATTTGATAAATATATTGGTCAGGAAGAATTAATTTTTGCAAACATCACAGGAATAGGTGAAATATATAAAATACACGGGGATATTACGGTACCGAGCAGTTTAGTTCTTACATCTAAAGATTATGAGAATTTTGAGGAAAAATCAGCATATTTGATTGCAAAATTACTTACTATTTTTCTGGGATATCCAATTATTTTCTTGGGGTACTCTCTTAAGGATAGGAACATTAGAAATATCTTTGCAACTATATCACATTGTTTATCTCAGGAAAAATTAGATGCGTTAAAGAATAGAATGATTTTTGTTGAGTATTCAGAAACAGAAAAAATTTCAGAATTTTCAATGCAATTTGAAAATGGAAATAACGTGAAAATGAATTGCATTTTTACAAATGATTTTGCTCAAATATATAATGCTGTATTATCAATCAAGTCAAAATACAATCCATCGGTGTTGCGGCTTCTTAGGAAAGATATTTATGAACTTGCAAATAGTTCAAAACCCACAGAAAGGATTGTAGCCACAGGGTTTGAAAATTTAGATGATATTAGCGAAGCAGAACAATTTATTTTAGGCGTTGGAGTTGCTAAAAATGGACATATGATTAAGGCAGAACAATTATATGAGGATATAGTGTTTGATAATCAGTATTTTAATTTTGATTTAGTAGTGGAGGAATATCTACCAGATTTATTAAAAAATAATTCAGGCGGCCTGCCTATGTATAAATATTTAAAAGATTATAAGAAAGAGGTTTTTGAACGTGTAAAAGATAATGTATTGAAATATACAGATATTGATAAATTCTTGAATGAGCAATTGCGAAAGCAGAAGGCTTCATATCATAGGACATATACAAATTTAAGCGTTAAACGTGTTATTGAGATTGAGGGGGAAGATTTGGCTTATCGTAAGCTTATTTTTTTGAATGAAGATGAGATTGAGTGCTCGGAGTTATTATTGTATTTACAAGGATTTTTGAAAAGAAATACTCCAAAGGTGTTAAATGGCAACTCTGAGTTGAAGCGATTGATTAGAATGTATGACTTACTAAAATACAAATAAAAATATCCCTTCCAAATCATCTAATAGTGCGAACACCTAGAATCAGTGGCGGGATATGATTATTAGCTTCTGTATAATATTAACATACCATCATGTATAGTGCGGACACCACAATCAAGTACATGGCTAGTATAGCAAATTAAAATTTGAATTTCAACTGAAAAATTTGTCATACAATAAAAAAATATTAATTATATGCTGCAATCGATTCTGTGTTACAATAGAATGTAAATATTTTAATGAGAACATAGGTTGAGAAACGGTACAACCGGCATGGAATCTGATAGTAACAGATAAGAGAAAAAAGAAGAAATGGGGAGATACGGATGAAGCTTGCACTTGTACAGATGAATCTGGAAAATTATGAATTATGAAACGAAGGAATATGAGTCCGTTCCAAAGCATTTCCGTGTGTTTGAAGTATAGAATTTGTGAAAAACATAATCTGATGCATGTACTCCCGCTGTTCTGGAATTCAGACTATTGGGGAATCAGCCGGATTCATGGAACCTTAATCCGCTATGGTACCTGTGGCAAATCCGGAAATAGCAGAATCTTTTTGTTTGACTTTTTTGAAATTGAGAAATATAATGGCTAATGAACGAGTAGCAAACTAGCGTAAATCCAGTTTTGCTGCTCTTTTTTTATGCAGAAAAGGAGGATTTATAAAGATGGCAGAAAGTAACAAGATGAAAGAGATGCCGGTAAATAAGCTCATGATCCGGATGGGAATTCCGATGATCTTATCTATGGCATTGCAGGCGGTATACAACATTGTGGACAGTGCGTTTGTCGGAAATATGAAGGTGGGAAGCGAAGCAGCACTGAATGCACTGACACTGGTATTCCCGGTGCAGATGCTGATCGTAGCGGTCGGAATCGGAACCGGTGTGGGAACCAACGCACTCCTTGCGAGAACACTTGGAGAAGGAGACAATGAGAGGGCGGCAAAGGTCGCCGGAAACAGTCTGTTTCTGGGCGGAATCATATATGCAGTCTGTCTGTTATTCGGAATATTTGGTGTGAAAGCGTACATTGCATCGCAGACAACGGATCCAGAAGTCATTGCAATGGGAGTAAGCTATTTGAGAATATGCTGTGTGTTCTCGTTCGGGATCATTTTCTTTTCATTATTCGAGAAACTGTTGCAGGCAACCGGACGTTCGCTCTATTCTACAATCGGTCAGATCGTGGGAGCTGTGATCAATATCATTCTGGATCCGATCATAATCTATGGACTTGGACCGGTTCCGGAAATGGGAGTGGAAGGTGCTGCCTATGCTACGGTAATCGGACAGGTAGCATCTGCGGTGCTATTATTTGTATTCCATAAGAAGCTGAATCGGGAGTTTGAACATGACGCACGATATATGAAGCCAAGTGGTGAAATCATAAGGAAGATATATTCGATAGGGTTACCGGCAATCATTGCACAAGCATTGATGTCGATCATGGTGTATGTTATGAATCTGATTTTGAAATTCAGTCCGGCGGCGCAGACGGCTTATGGGCTGTTTTATAAGGTGCAGCAGTTTGTATTATTCCTTGCATTCGGACTGCGGGATGCGATCACACCGATCATATCCTATGCGTATGGAATGGGAAGTGAAAAGCGGATCAACGATGGAATCAAATATGGTCTTATCTATACAATGGTTCTGATGATTGTAGGGATCCTGATCACGGAACTGTTTCCGAATGCCTTTGCAACATTATTTAATGCCGGACAGTCCAGAGAGTATTTTATCGGAGCAATGAGGGTCATCTCGATCAGCTTTATGTTTGCAGGAATCAATGTGGCATATCAGGGTGTCTATCAGGCATTGGACGGAGGAATCGAGTCCCTTGTGATCTCACTGATCCGGCAGCTTGTGCTTATATTGCCGTTGGCGGGAATCTTTTCAGCCTTTGTCAGGAACGGACAGGCGGAAGTCTCTCTGATCTGGTGGGCATTTCCGATTACAGAGCTTGTAGCCTGCATAGTGGGATATGTGCTGTTAAAGAGAATCCGGAAGAAGCTTTGATAAAAAGTAGAGCTATATTGTTTATTAAAGCAAATAAAACGTATAGCTGTGAGATGTACAAACAGAAAATTATTTAAGGAAAGTTGGGGTGCGCCATAGCATTGATTATTCAAACGATACTTAATTTTACCAGAAAAAAATAAAAAAAATAACGCAGAAACTCAAGTTCATGGTATATTGAGTAATGATATGTTTGATATAATCAAATATGATAAAAAAAATCGGATGTTTATGCCCAAAATGTGGTTGACAGGAGGAGTATAAGAATGTCAAAAGATGAATATTTGATTACAGATGTGCCACTTAAAGCATTGACCGTTTTTGCCATGCCGATGATCCTTGGCAGTTTCTTTCAACAAGTATATAATATGGCAGACTCAATCATTGTTGGTCAGTATGTAGGTTCCCCTGCGCTTGCGGCTGTCGGTGCCTGCGCTGCGCTTACGAATGTTTTTATTTGTGTGGCACTAGGTGCCGGTGTCGGTGCCGGTGTGCTGGTGAGCCGTTATTTTGGTGCCGGAAATTATAGTAAAATGAAAACAATTGTGTCAACATCATTGATTAGTTTCTTGATCTTAAGCATATTCCTGGGAGTTTTTGGCTTTTGCTTTTCCCGTTTGATGATGAATCTATTACAAACGCCTGCTGATATACTGGACGAAGCGGTACTGTATTTGCGCGTCTATTTTGCAGGATTTCCATTCCTATTTATATACAACATTCTTTCAACCATGTTTACGTCCATCGGTGAATCGAAAATTCCGCTGGTGCTTTTGATATTTTCCTCTGTTTTAAATGTTTTTATGGATCTTTGGATGGTGGCCGGTCTTAAACTCGGTGTGTTCGGTGCAGCCCTCGCAACTCTTATTGCACAAGGGATTTCTGCGGTACTTTCTTTTTTGCTTTTCATTTCCCGGATGAGGCGGTATAAGAGTGAGTTTAGTCGTTTTGACAGGCAGGAGTTACATTCAATGCTGCGGATCGCTGTTCCATCGGTTCTCCAGCAGTCTACAGTGTCAGTCGGTATGATGATAGTACAAGCGGTTGTAAATCCTTTTGGTACACAGGCACTTGCAGGTTATGCGGCAACAATGAGAGTGGAGAATGTTTTTTCTTTGATATTTGTGTCCATTGGCAATGCAGTTTCACCATATGTTTCCCAGAATCTTGGAGCGAAGAAAACGGAGCGCATCAAGAAGGGATATCATGCTGCACTGATATTAGATGCATGCTTTGCAATTCTTGCGTTTATAGTTATCGAAACATTGCACACCCAAATCTCTTCACTATTTCTGGGCAAAGATGGGACAGCAATAGCATATCAAGTGTCCGGTGATTATATGAGATGGCTTGGTTATTTTTTCATCTTTATGGGTATTAAGATGGCAACAGATGGAGTTCTTCGCGGACTCGGGATTATGCGTCCTTTTCTCATTGCGAATATGGTAAACCTTGCTATCCGGTTGTCGGTTGCTTTGATTTTGGCACCACGTTTTGGCATTGCATTTGTCTGGCTTGCTGTACCGGCCGGCTGGCTTGCAAACTTTCTGATTTCCTATATAGCACTCCGAAAATCATGGCCACTAAGAGATATGTAGATTTTTGTTGGATTTCCCTGAAACTGAAAAATACTTTTGTAGCGTAAAACTATATTGACAACTGTATAGTTTCAATTTAGACTTTTAATAGAAATAGTCAACTAAAGGGCATATGAATCCATAGAATAAATACAGGAGGAGCCAATATGTCACAGGTTACCAAACGCGCATTGGAGCAGTCGCTTAAGAATCTGCTGTTAAAAAAGCCATTAACGAAGATCACGGTCACCGATATTGCCGAGGATTGCGGCATTAATCGGATGACCTTTTATTATCATTTTAAAGACATCTATGATCTGGTAGAGTGGTCCTGCCTGGAGGATGCCCGCAAGGCACTGGAGGAGAAGAAGACATATGATACCTGGCAGCGGGGTTTTCTTCAGATTTTTGAAAAGGTGAAAGAGAATAAACCATTTATTATGAATGTGTACCGATGTGTGCATCAGGAGCAGGTGGAACGGTATCTGAAACCATTGGTGGATCAGCTGCTTTTGGACGTGATCAATGAGGAAGCGGTCGGAATGACAGTGCGGGAAGAAGATAAAGAGTTTATCGCACAGGTATATTCCTATGTGTTTGTCGGACTGATGCTGGACTGGATCGAGGCAGATATGAAGGGGGATCCGGAGCAGCTGGTGGAACGTCTGGCAAAACTGCTCAAGGGGAATATTGCAGTCGGACTGCAGCGATTTAAGATCTGATTTTATCAATTTACCCGATCTGATAAAAAACTATGCAACCGTCAGGTTCTGCTTAGTGTAAATAATATGAATGCGGATATAATGAAAACAGAAGCGAAAACAGAAGCAAAGAGAATGGAGGTTTTCATTATGTATTATTCTGCAGGAACTTATGAATCATTTGCACATCCGGAAAAACCAAAGGATGTGGACAAAAAATCAGCTTATATTATTGGTACAGGACTTGCCGGCCTTACGGCGGCATTTTATCTGGTACGGGATGGACAGATGAAGGGCGAGCACATTCATCTGCTTGAGAAGCTGGAGCTGGCAGGCGGAAGCTGTGACGGACGAAAGGATGTTACAAAGGGATTTTTCATGCGTGGCGGCCGGGAAATGGATAACCATTTTGAAGTTATGTGGGATATGTTCCGGGATGTGCCGTCACTGGAGACACCGGGAGTATCGGTTCTGGATGAGTATTACTGGCTGAATAAGCACGATCCGAACTACTCGCTTTGCCGTGCAACGGTAGATCGTGGTGAGGATGCACATACAGATAAGAAGTTTAATCTGGATAAGGAGTCTGCACTGGCATTGTCCCAGCTGTTTATTACACCGGAGAAGGATCTGGAGGGAAAGAAGATATCGGAGGTGCTTCCGGATTCCTTCTGGGAGACGAATTTCTGGCTGTACTGGCAGACCATGTTTGCATTCCAGCGTTGGTCAAGCGCCTTGGAAATGAAACGGTATCTGTGCCGCTATGTACATCATATTGACGGACTGCCGGATTTCAGTGCCCTGAGGTTTACTAAGTTTAACCAGTATGAGAGTCTGATCATGCCGCTTGTGAAATATCTGGAAGATCATGGTGTTCGGATTGAATATGGCATGGATGTGAAAAATGTTATAATTGAAACAGTTGGCGACAAGAAGATTGCAAGGCAGATCGTATACGTGAAGGACGGAGCGGAGCAGACGATCGATCTGATCGAGGATGATCTGGTATTTATTACAAATGGCTGCTGCACAGACTCTACCTGCTATGGTGATCAGAACCATGCACCGGATTTGTCAAAGTTAAGAGACGGATACGGAGAGTCCTGGGATATGTGGAAGGCAATTGCCGCACAGGCAACCCATGGAGAGTTCGGTAATCCGGATGCATTCTGTAGTAATATCGAAGCAACGAACTGGATGAGTGCAACTGTGGCAACCTCCGATGAGGAAATCATCCGGTATATCATGAATATTTGTAAGCGTGATCCGAGAGAAGGAAAAGTAACAACCGGTGGTATCGTAACGGTAAAGGACAGCACAGATAACTGGTATCTGTCATGGACGATCAACCGTCAGCCACAGTTCAAATCGCAGGATAAGAATATGGTGCTTGTCTGGTTGTATGCTTTGAATACCAATAAAGAAGGTAATTATGTAAAGAAAGCAATGCGTGACTGCACCGGTGAAGAAGTCTGCCGTGAATGGCTGTATCATATTGGTGTGCCACAGGACAGAATCGATACACTGGCAAAGGATGCTTGTAATACAACCACCTGCTTTATGCCGTATATCAATGCTTTCTTCCAGCCGAGAAAGAATGAAGATCGTCCGCATGTTGTACCGGATGGATCCGTAAACTTTGCATTCCTTGGACAGTTTACAGAGACTCCGCGGGATACAATCTTTACAATTGAGTATTCTATGCGTACCGGTATGGAAGCTGTATATACATTACTGGATATTGACCGTGGCGTACCGGAGGTCTGGGGCAGTAAATATGATGTCCGTGAACTGCTGCGTGCATGCTATTATGCCATTGACAAGAAACCGATTACAGACATTAAGTTATCTTTCAAAGAAAAAGAAATGCTTAAGGTGGTATTGAAGAAAGTGCGCGGAACCGATATCGAGATACTCTTAAAGGAAAGCGGATTGATTGAGTAAAGAATTGATGTGGCGGGCATCTCTGCGATTGCAGGGGTGCCTGTTTTTGTGTGCACGATTGTTGTCTCGCGATACGGAAACCATCATGGCAGAGGAAGTGTTCCCTGCAATGCGACTACCGTCCCGCAATACGGAAACCATCATGGCGGAGAATCGCTTCCTGCAATGCGACTACCGTCCCGCAATACAGGGAGCAGTGCAGGACGCGCTCCCGCTCAAATCGGAACATAGCGGCACATAAGATGCCAAAGAACGGCATCTAAGTGCCGATGTTCCTACATGGTCCTGCCACTTGCTCCTGTATCTTGGGACTAGCTGAAGAAAGCACAGTTTTAGAATCTGGCATATGTGGGACTGACGGGGCATGCACAGATTTTGCTACATCAGGTTCTGCCGGTTGGGTATGGTGCGGATAGGCACAAATGATAAATAGAGCACTCGGGTAACCGGCGTTCGGGGCAAATTAGTGGGAACGGTCCCGGAATAGAACCATCATGGCGGAGAATGCGTGTGACTGGCAATGCGATTGCCGTCCTGCGATACAGGCAGCAGTGCAGGGACCCACCCCTTCCATGATTGATAATTTTCCGGAAATGAGATAATATAAGGGCAACCTATGATTTCACACGGAAACAGTATGGAATATAAGGGCATGAAAATAAGCTACATAGAAGTGAGGTATGACCGGTGGAAGTTGTAGAATACAGAAAAGAGTATAAACCTTATTTTATTCAGTTTAATACAGATTGGATTACAGATAATTTCGGGCATCTGGAGGCAGATGATTTCCGGACCTTTGATGCAATTGATCAGATGGTAGAGGATGGTGCCATGATCTACTTTGCAGTGGAGAGCGGAGAGGTACTGGCTACCTGCATGACGCATTGGATGGAGGGAGATACCTGGGAGATGTGCAAGCTGGCATCGAATAAGCATGTCCCGCATAAGGGGGCCGGGTCAGCCGTATTTCAGGCAGCCATGCAGTATGCGATTGCACATGGAGCCGGACGATTGTTTATGATCTCGAACAGCCGATTGAAGCCGGCGCTTCATATCTATGAGAAATACGGATTTCAGGAAGTGAAGCTGGATGACTATGAATATGAACGCGGCGATATTGCGTTTGAATACGTAGTTCCCCGGTAAGGGACACCGGAATAAATTATGCATATATTAAACTATACCTGAATATTGAAAGGATGGAATGATATATGGCACAGTTTACCAATCAGGCACAACTCCGCTATGGAGATACCGTTGCCAATTCAAATATTGCAGTCGGTGAAATTCTGGAGGTGCTGGCAGTTGCCAAAAAGGCAGTGAAGGACACTTATAGACAGAAGGATAGGGAGACCTACATTATCAGCATTGTAAATTCCGGAACAACAGCCATTACCGGAGTTACGATTTCTGACAATCTGGGCGGATATGCAAACGGAACCGGAACACTGGTGCCGCTGGATTATATAGCAGGCACGACCAGATACTATGTCAATGGTGTTCTGCAGGCAACTCCTGCGGTGACAGCCGGACCGCCGCTTACGATTAGCGGAATCAGTATTCCGGCCGGTGGTAATGTGATTATAGCGTATGAGACAGAGCTGAACCAGTATGCACCATTAGGAGAGGAAGCAGAGATTACGAATACCGTTACCATTTCCGGTGGAGGTATTACACCAATCACGGCACAGGAGACTATAAATGCGCAGACGGAACCGGTTCTTACGATTACAAAATCAGTCAGTCCGGTTCCTGTAACAGAGAATGGAATACTGACCTATACGTTTGGCATTCAGAATTCCGGAAGCGTACCGGCTACAGCCGCTACAGGTGCTGTGGTGACGGATACCTTTGATCCGATTCTGACTAATCTGACAGTATCTTATAATGGAAACGCCTGGACGGAACCGACAGAGTACACTTATAATGCGACAACCGGTGAATTTGCAACAGTGGCCGGTCAGATCACAGTGCCTGCGGCAACATATACACAGGATGCAGCAACCGGAGCATGGGTTGTAAATCCGGGTGTTGGAACACTGATTGTAACAGGAACTGTATAGGCATTTTAGCGAAAGGGATTGCAGTGCGGGAGCATTGCAATCTTTTTTGTTATGGAAACAGGAAAGACGAGTATTCCATATAAGGAATGTGCAATAGGATAATCCTATAGCCAAGGCACGGAAATATTTATAACCGGATTTTAAAATACAGGTTGACAATAGAGAAACGGAGGATTATAATTCAAAACATAGTAAACATACTAATCCCATTAACATACTAGGGATAAAGGAAAGGAGACAATGCTTATGAAATTAAACGCAGATTACAGAAGAAAGGATTTATCGGTACAGATGTGTTGTTGCTGTCAGATGGCGAATGGAAATCGTGCAATGATTTCATATGAATTGTCATAAACACACAGAGAAGAAAAACAGAACAAATGAATAACGAAGATAAAGTACGATGGAGAAGAAATACAGACAATCGTATAATAGAAATGCAACAGACAACAAAAATAAAAACGATAATTACGGAGGTAAATAATATGAGTCAGATTAAAGAAAGTGCATTGGAATTAATTGGAGGAACCCCATTATTGAACGCAAGCAGATATGCAAAGAAGGCAGGAGCAGAGAATGCTGTCATTCTTGCAAAGCTGGAATATCTGAATCCGGCAGGATCTGTAAAGGATAGAATTGCACTTGCAATGATTGAGGATGCAGAGAAGAAGGGACTGCTAAAGGAAGGTGCAACCATCATTGAGCCAACCAGCGGTAACACCGGTATCGGTCTGGCAGCCGTTGCAGCCGCCAAAGGATATAAGGCAATCTTAACACTGCCTGAGACCATGAGCGTAGAACGTAGAAACCTGTTAAAGGCATATGGTGCAGAACTGGTTCTGACAGAAGGAGCCAAGGGTATGAAAGGCGCAATCGCAAAGGCTGAGGATCTGGCAAAGGAGATTCCGGGTGCTGTTATTTTAGGACAGTTTGTGAATCCGGCTAATCCGGCCGCACATAAGGCAACCACCGGTCCTGAGATCTGGGATCAGACCGATGGTAAGGTAGATATTTTTATAGCCGGTGTAGGTACAGGCGGAACGATCACAGGTGTTGGCGAATACTTAAAGAGCCAGAATCCGGATGTTAAGATTGTGGCAGTAGAGCCTGCAGGCAGCCCGGTTCTGTCAACCGGTAAGCCGGGTGCGCATAAGATTCAGGGAATTGGCGCCGGATTTGTACCGGATGTATTGAACACGAAGATATATGATGAGATCATTACAATTGAGAATGAGGATGCATTTGCAGAGGGGAAGGCATTCGCTGTCAGTGAAGGCATTCTGGTTGGTATTTCCTCCGGTGCCGCATTAAAGGCTGCGACCATACTGGCAAACAGACCGGAGAACAAGGGCAAGACCATTGTTGCATTGCTTCCGGATTCCGGTGACCGGTATTTATCTACTCCATTATTCAGCAACTAGGATCAGATACTGGCCGAGGCAGATAAAGTACAGATCAGATACAGACAGATTTATAATACAATACACAGAGACTTTGGGTACAGCTTGTGACCGGAGTCTCTGTTTTTTTGCATGATATATAGACATAGGTTAAATCGGTATATGCTATAGAAAATAACTATTGCAAGCCATAGAAAAGCAATATTTCCGCAATTCATATTAAGATAGTATACTATAAAAAGAAAATAAAGAGAGGTGACAAAGATGAGACAAATCGTATGCTTTGGTGATTCAAATACATATGGACTGATACCGAAAGAAGGAGGAAGATACCCATGGGGTGTTCGCTGGACCAGTCGGCTGAATGAAAGACTGGGGCTTGACCGGTATCGGGTGATAGAGGAAGGCTTATGCGGCAGAACGACCATCTTTGATGATCTCTTTCGGGAGAACCGGAATGGCAGTAAATGGATTTCCGGTGTTGTGGAGACCAGCGGGGAGTCCGATCTGATCATTGTGATGCTTGGCACCAATGATTGTAAGACGGCGTATGGAGCGTCTGCAGAGCTGATCGGAAAAGGTGTCCGAAAAATCATACATCTGATTCGGCAGTATGCAGGAAACAGTGAAATCCTTCTGATCTCGCCGATCCATCTGGGAGAACAGGTGTGGAAGCCGGAATATGATCCGGAGTTTTCAAAGGCTTCGGTTCAGGTATCCAGAGAGCTGGCAGAGGTCTACAGACGGATTGCAGCAGAAGAACAGGTGCATTTCCTGGCTGCTTCGGAGTATGCAAAGCCAAGTGAAACAGACCAGGAACACCTGAATGAAGAAGAACATAAAAAGCTTGCGGATGCCATATATGAAAAGGTTTGCGGAATTCTGGAGCGGAAGGCTGTCATTTATAATCGTTTTAGTGCATAGCTATAAAGCACAGGACGGTATAGCCTAGCCACGGCCGAGAATCGAATCCAAATCCTGCTCCGGAGCGGTGGTTGGATGCAGATTGTAGGTGTCCACCAGGAATTTCACAACGGTCTCTGATAAGAAGGCGGGCAGGGTCGGACCGAGATAAATGTCCCGGATTCCCAGTGAAAGCAACGTTAACAGGATGCATACCGCCTTTTGCTCATACCATGAGAGAACGAGTGTCAGAGGCAGATCATTGACCTCACAGTCAAAAGCATCCGCCAGCGCCAGAGCTACCCGGATGGCACTATAGGAATCATTGCACTGTCCCATATCCAGAATCCGAGGGATACCGTCTATTTCACCGAGATCCAGATCATTGAAGCGATACTTGCCGCAGGCAAGAGTCAGGACCAGAGAATCCATCGGGGTCTGTTTTACAAATTCTGTATAATAATTTCTTCCCGGATGCGCACCGTCGCAGCCACCAACCAGAAAGATATGCTTAATATTTCCTTTTTTAATAGAAGAAATAATCTGATCGGCATGGGACAGAACAGCCCCGTGTGCAAAGCCGGTTGTCAGAATGTGACCGCCGTTGATGCCGCTCATACTGTGATCATGCTCATAACCACCGAGCTGTTTGGCATGTCGGATAATTTCAGAGAAGTCCTTATGACCGTCTGCGTCAGTGGCGATGTGCCGCAGTCCTTTATAGCCGACTACCGAGGTAGTATAGATACGATCTTGATAGTTTGGACGCTGCGGCATTAGGCAGTTCGTTGTGAACAGTACCGGTGCCGGAATATTTTCAAACTCTGTCTGTTGGCTCTGCCATGCGGTACCGAAGTTGCCGGCCAGATGTGGATATTTGTTCAATCCCGGATAGCCGTGGGCCGGAAGCATTTCACAATGCGTGTAGACATTGACTCCGGTTCCCTCCGTCTGTTCTAAAAGATCATGCAGATCCTTTAAATCGTGACCGGACACTACAATAAACGGGCCTTTACGAATATCCGTATGCACGCGGGTCGGTACCGGGGTGCCGAAAGACTCCGTATTCGCCTGATCCAGCAGCTCCATGCATTTGAAATTCACGTTGCCAAATTCTAAAATCAGGGCAATCCATTCCTCCGGGGTGTGAGGCCGGTTGATTTCACAGAGCCCCTTGTAGAACCATTTGGTAACGGTTTTATCGGTGTATCCGAGATTCATCGCATGATGCGCATAGGCGGCCATTCCCTTCAGACCGAATAGCAGGGTGGAACGCAGAGAGACGATATCATTACCGCCCTCCCAGAGGGATATGACCGGAAATTTCTGACTTCCGGCCAGACGTTTCCGTTCTTTTATGACGTGCTTTTTATAGGCATCAATCGCATGATCGTCGAAATTTACATTGGTAAGGGTTGTGAACAGACCATCGATCAGCAGGCGGTCGGCGGTTCTGGAATGACGTCCCTCGGACCTGGCGGTCTCTGCCAGTTGAATCAGTTCCTGAATCAGCTCGTCCTGCAGCTTGGCGGTGGATGGCTGTTTTCCGCAGACCCCGGTATTTACACAGGCTTTATTTCCGGCGACCTGCTGGCATTGAAAACAAAACATATTTGACATTTTAGAATCCTCCTAAATCGGTATATTGGAAGTATGTTCCGAAGCAGGATAAAATATGCAGAAATTAAGATTAAGAACGTATGGAATTGTGAAGAATTGATCTGGTGAGTGCATCGACAGCAGAGATGAAGAAACGTTATGGTTATATTTATGTGGATCGTAACAATGACGGCAGCGGTACGCTGAAACGCTGACAACGCTAAATGATAGCTTGACCATGCTTCGTATGCTTTGTATAATTTAAAAGTATAGGATATACGGAGTGGAAGGAGCATTACATTGGCTAAAAATAAAGTGACAATACAACAGATCGCAGATATGGCGGGGACGTCGATCGCAACAGTATCACATGTTATAAACCGAACCCGTTATGTGCGGCCGGAGCTGGCAGAAAAGGTAGAACGGATTATTGAGGAGACCGGCTATGCAGCGAAGCTGTCAGATAAAGAACGGAAGCTGCGTATCGGAAAAGCTTCCATGATAGTTGCAATTTTTCCGAACATCAGCAGTCCGATTTATCAGGGCATGGTCGGATATCTGCAGGAGCTGATCACATCTCAGGGCTACCGGTTCTATGTGTCGGTGACCGGAGATGATAAAGAAGAAGAGGAGCAGGTGCTGGACGGACTGATTTCCGAGCGGAAGGTGGCCGGTATTCTGCTGGCACCGGTCAGTGATTCCGTAGAAGATTATAAGAAACTGATCCAATCCGGCATCCCATTTGTATGTATGGAGCGGAATCTGATCGGAACCGGAATCGATTCGGTTGAGTTCCGGGATCGGGAAGGGATGTTTACGGGAACGGATTATCTGCTGCAATGTGGACACCGGAATATTCTGTTGCTGCGGGAATCCTCATTAAGTACTACGCGTGAGGAACGGACCAGAGGATTTTTAAAAGCGCTGGAACGACATAATATTGGTGTTAATGATGCCAATATTGAAGAAGTAAATATTGATAATGAGGAAAAAGGCAGGCTGATGATTCAGCGTGCCTTAAACCGCATTATGCCGACTGCAGTGATCGCAAGCGGTAACCGTATCACCAGTTATCTGATGAAGACAGTTCAGGATATGGGTATTGAATGCCCGGAGGAGTTGTCAATCATTGGATTTGGTGATGATGGCTGGACCGGTTTGATAAATCCGCCGTTAACGATCCTGAAGCGGGATGTGCAGGGACTGTGCCAGCGGGCAACTGCAATTCTGTTTGAGAAGATTAACACGGGAAAAGCGATTACGGATGACTGTTATGCAGAGATTGAACTGATTATAAGGAAGTCTACGAAGATGCTGGAGAACGGACCGTTTGGAGAACTGGCGGCATCTCCGGAGAGTATTGCACTGACGAAGCAGGAGAAAACACAGCTGCGGAACGGACATTACCGGGTGGCAATATCCTTTCACTATACAGGTGCTGCATGGACAGAGCTGCATGAGAAAGGAATCCGGGATGAACTGGAGCGTTACGGAATCGATATCATATCGGTTATGGATGCACATTTTGATCCCAAGCTGCAGAATGCACAGCTGGACGGTATCCGGCTGCAGAAGCCGGATGCGGTGATCGCAATACCGGCAGATGATAAAGAGACTGCAGAGAAGTTTCAGGAATTATCAGAGGTGACACGGCTGGTATTCTTAAGTAATGTTCCGGAACAGTTAAGCAAGAACCGATATGTTTCCTGCGTATCTGTCAATGAGTGGGAGAACGGGACCAATGCCGGACGTCTGATGGGTGAATATTTTAAAGGAAAGCCGGAAGCAAAGGTTGGAATTATCTATCATGGAGCAACCTTTGCGGCAACCAGAACGAGAGATCTGGCGGCGAGAAAAATCCTGCAGGAACAGTTTGAAAATGTGGAACTCGTATCCGTAAAGAGCTTTGTACAGATTGAGAATGCCTATCAGGTCTGCAAGGAAATGATCGAGACCTATCCGCAGATCGAGGCTCTCTATGTCAGCTGGGATCAGCCGGCCTTGATGGCAATCAGGGCATTGAAGGAACTGGACCGGAAGGATATTGCAGTATTTACAACAGATCTGGATAAAGAGATTGCATATTGCATGGAGGAAGGTATTGTGCGAGGATTAAGCACACAGCGTCCGTATGAACAAGGACAGACGGCTGCACTGGCTGCAATAAAATCTCTGGTCAGTGATGATGTACCGAAATATGTGGGTGTTCAGCCGTATGTTGTGGAGGAGAAGCAGCTGCGGAGAGCCTGGAAGGATATCTTCCATGAACCGATGCCGGAGCGGCTGAAGTAAACATTCGGAGGATAGCAAACCGGGATTATTATATGTCAATCTTTTTTAATTTAAAATAAGGAAGAGCCAGGAACAACGTCCTGGCTCTTCGAAAATGAGGGGGGAGAGAGGATTCAATATATGAATCTTACGAGTATTAATATACAAATAAATTGTGTACAATCTGTGTCGCCAAAATAAAAAAAGTAAAAACTGTTTATGAAATAAATAAGACGCCGGAAATAAAAACTGTTTATCAATGCAGCAAAATGTGGTATCCTTATAAAATAGTGTGATTTACAGGAGGTAAGTATGGAAAAGAAACGAAATTCATTTACAGGGTCGCTGGGATTTGTGCTGGCGGCAGCAGGAAGCGCAGTGGGATTAGGTAATATATGGAGATTCCCATATCTGGCAGCAAAGGATGGCGGCGGATTATTCCTTGTTATTTATATCATATTGGCATTAACCTTTGGATTTACATTGCTGACAACCGAGATCTCAATCGGACGAATAACAAAGCAGAGTCCGTTGACCGCATATAGTAAGATCAAGAAGGGCTGGGGATTTATGGGAGTGATAGCCTGCCTGATCCCTATGATCATTATGCCGTATTACTGTGTTATCGGTGGCTGGATCGTGAAATATCTGGTTGCATTTCTGACCGGGGACGGAGTGACGGCCTCGCAGGATGGATATTTTACAAATTTTATTACCGGAGATGTGCAGCCGATTCTGTTTACGATTATTTTTCTGTGCATAACAGCCTTTGTTGTATTCCGTGGTGTTGAAAAGGGAATTGAGTCTTTTTCAAAGATTATTATGCCGTTACTGCTTGTTTTGGTGCTGGCAATAGCAATTTTTTCAGTCACCATGAAGTTTACGGATGCGGAAGGCGTGACCAGAACCGGTCTTGAGGGACTGAAAATATATCTGGTACCGAATCTTGAAGGATTGACGGTGAAACAATTCTTTTCAGTGCTTCTGGATGCTATGGGGCAGTTGTTTTTCAGCTTAAGCGTTGCCATGGGTATTATGGTCGCATACGGCTCTTATGTAAGAGATGAGGCCAATCTGGTAAGTTCTATCAACCAGATTGAGATTTTTGATACAGTTGTTGCGATTCTGGCAGGTGTCATGATCATTCCTGCAGTATTTACATTTATGGGAACGGAAGGAATGGAAGCATCCGGGCCGAGTCTGATGTTTATTTCCCTGCCAAAGGTATTCCATGCCATGGGCGGTGTGGGAATTGTGATCGGCTGTCTGTTTTTCGCAATGGTACTGTTTGCGGCAATCACCAGCTCCGTATCCATTATGGAGGCGATTGTTGCCAGTCTGATGGATAAATTTCATATGTCCAGAATTAAGGCGGCGGTGATTGAAACGGTAATCGCACTGGTAGGCGGCATTATTGTCTGCCTCGGATATAATAAGCTTTACTTTGACATTACATTGCCGAACGGTGCACATGCACAGGTGCTGGATGTCATGGATTATATCAGTAATAATATCCTGATGCCGATTGTGGCGATCGGAACCTGTATCCTGATCGGCTGGGTAGTGAAGCCTAAGACGGTGATCGATGAGGTAGAAAAGACCGGACATAAGTTTGGAAGAAAACATTTGTATATAGTGATGATTAAGGTGATAGCACCGCTTTTGCTGGTGATCTTATTCCTGAAGTCACTGGGACTGCTGACTGCAATCTAAACAAGAATGCGACATCCGTAAGGATTGTCGCATTCTGTGAATCAGAGGATTGTATAGATATATTATTAAGAAACATTGTGAGAAAGGCGTGAAGAAAATGAAAAATAAGGAATGTATGGAACGGGCGGAACAGGTGGTGCTGCATACGTATAATCGTTATCCGATTGTACTGGATCATGGCGAAGGTGTATACCTGTATGATCTGGACGGAAAGGAATATCTGGACTTCGGAGCCGGAATTGCAGTCAATGCACTGGGCTACAGCAATCAGGAACATAAGGATGCCATTCATGTCCAGGCAGAGAAGCTGCTGCAGACTTCTAACCTTTTCTATAATGAGCCTGCCATGGAAGCGGGCGAGAAGCTGTTAAAAGCAACCGGATTGAATAAGGTGTTCTTCACAAACAGTGGCGCAGAAGCCATGGAAGGAGCAATTAAGGCAGCCCGTAAATATGCATATACAAAGGACGGCACGACCAATCACGAGATCATAGCAATGAATCATTCCTTCCACGGACGGACAATGGGAGCATTATCCGTAACCGGAAATGTACATTACAGAGAAGCGTTTGAACCATTGATCGGTGGTATCCGGTTTGCAGATTATAATGACTATGACAGTGTGCTGGCTCAGGTAAACAACAGAACCTGTGCAATCATTCTGGAAACTGTTCAGGGCGAGGGGGGCATCTATCCGGCAGAACCGGAATTTTTAAAGAAAATCCGTACATTATGTGATGAACGGGATATTCTGCTGATTCTGGATGAGATTCAGTGTGGCATGGGCCGGACCGGTTATATGTATGCATGGCAGGCATATGATGTGAAGCCGGATATTATGACGACTGCCAAGGCACTGGGCTGCGGCGTACCGATCGGCGCCTTTGTATTGAATGAAAAGACAGCCAAAGCATCTCTGGTAGCAGGAGATCACGGAACCACATACGGAGGAAATCCATTTGTATGCGCAGTTGCCAGCAAGGTGTTTGATATATTTGAGAAGGAGCATATTCTGGAGCATGTTAAGACGATCACACCATATCTGGAGAAAACACTGGATGCGATTGTGGCAGACTATGATTTCCTGGAGACCAGACGTGGTATGGGTCTGATGCAGGGAATCGTAGTAGGTGGCGGACATAAGCCGGTTGAGATCATCAATCAGGCACTGGCGAATGGTCTGGTCCTGATGTCGGCCGGCAGTGATGTGTTACGGTTTGTGCCGCCGCTTGTAATTACAGAACAGGATGTTGATGAAATGGCAGTGCGGTTAAGAAAGAGTCTGGACGCATTGAAATAGAAATAGCCTGGAGGATGACAGAAGATGATAATGGGATCAAAAAAACTTGGATTTGGATTAATGCGTTTACCAACATTGGATCCGGATGATCCATCAAAGATCGATCTGGAATTGACAAAGAAGATGGTAGATATATTTATTGAACGTGGATTTACATATTTTGATACCGCATGGATGTATTGCGGATTTAAGAGTGAGGATGCTACGAAGGAGGTTCTGGTAGATCGCTATCCGAGAGATCGTTATACGTTGGCAACGAAGCTTCATGCCGGATTCTTAAAGACAAAGGAGGATCGGGACCGGATATTTGAGGAACAGCGGAGAAAGACCGGTGTTACGTATTTTGATTATTATCTGCTTCATGATATAGGGCAGGACCATTATGAAGTCTATAAGAAGCTGGATTGCTTTGAGTGGATTCAGGAGAAGAAAAGGCAGGGACTGGTAAAGCATATTGGATTCTCGTTCCATGATAATGCCGAACTGCTGGATCAGATTCTGACAGAGCATCCGGAGATGGAATTTGTCCAGCTGCAGATCAATTATCTGGACTGGGACAGCGAGGGAATCCAGTCGCGGAAGTGCTATGAAGTGGCGGTGAAACACAAGAAGCCGGTGATCGTTATGGAACCGGTTAAAGGCGGTACCCTGGCTAAGGTGCCGGATGGCGTAGAGGAATTATTTAAAAGCTATCATCCGGATATGTCGGTGCCGTCCTGGGCAATCCGGTTTGCGGCAAGCCTGGATCATGTAGTTATGGTTCTGAGCGGAATGAGCAATATGGAGCAATTGTTAGATAACACCGGTTATATGACGGATTTCCGGCCGTTAAATGAGGAGGAGCAGAAATTAGTCCGGCAGGCAACGGATATGATCAACTCCAATATCGTGATTCCGTGTACCGGCTGCTCTTATTGTACGGATGGCTGTCCGAAGAAGATTGCAATTCCGAAATATTTCTCTTTATATAATGCAGACATGCAGGAGGTAAAGGAGAAGGGATGGACACCACAGGGTGAATATTATGACCGGCTGACGAAGTTATTCGGAAAAGCCAGTGATTGTGTGGCCTGTGGACAGTGCGAACGGGCATGCCCGCAGCACCTTCCGATTATTGAAAATCTAAAGGAAGTTGCGGCTTATTTTGAGAGTGGAAATGAGTAAGCGGATGCATATGATTAAAAATTAATAGAAATTTAATAAAAACAAAAACTTGCAAAAAAATGCAAGGAGTGTATACTACAAGTGAAAATTCAATAAAGGAGATGAAGCTTATGGACAAGATAGCAGACCGGCTGTTGGAAGAACTGAACTGTAATACCGTGTTCACGATTCCTATCTTTGGCGGGATTGGCGTATCGGAATCTGTCGTGGTCACATGGATCATTATGGCAGTTATGATTCTGGCCGCATTTATTCTGACCAGGAATCTGAAGACTACGCATATCAGTAAACGACAGGCTGTTGCTGAATTCATTGTCACGAAGCTGACCGATATGTGCGAGGAGATGGTTGGCCCTAAGGGAAAACAGTATACCGAGTATCTGGTAACTGTGCTTCTTTACATAGGAATTGCCAATATCATCGGGTTGTTTGGATTTAAGTCCCCGACAAAGGATCTTTGCGTAACGGTTGCTTTGGCATTGATGAGTATTGTCTTGATTGAATTCGCAGGTATATACCAGAATGGTATAAAAAAATGGCTGCACAAGTTTACCGAACCAATCTGGATCGTCACACCGATCAATATTTTGGAAATTGTTACAAAACCGTTGTCGTTGTGTATGCGTCTGTTTGGTAATGTATTAGGTTCTTTTGTTATTATGGAGCTGTTGAAAATGATAGTTCCGGTTGTGGTTCCGGCAGTGTTCTGCCTGTACTTTGATGTATTTGACGGATTATTACAGGCATATGTATTCGTGTTCCTGACTTCATTATATATCAAAGAAGCAGTGGAATAGAGAATGAACGGGACGTACAGAGAACGTAGTTGATGACTTATAGGAATGAAGAAAGAAAAGGAGAATGAGTTATGAATAGTTTAATAGCAATTGGTGCAGGTATTGCAGTAGTAGGGGCATTAGGAGCAGGTATTGGTATCGGTATTGCAACCGGTAAGGCAACAGAGGCGATTGCAAGACAGCCGGAAGCAGAGAGTAAGATCAATAAGGCATTGATCCTTGGTTGTGCATTGGCAGAGGCAACTGCAATTTATGGTTTCGTTATTGGTTTGTTGATCATTATGATGTTAAAGTAATTCAGAAAGGCAGGGTGGTAACATGCTCCGATTAGACTGGAATATATTATTTACCGTAATTAATCTGATTTTGCTTTTTATCGCAATGCGGGTATTTCTGTTTAAGCCTGTACGGAAGATCATTGCAGCCCGACAGGAAGAGGCAGATAAGCAGTTTGCCGAGGCTGCAGCATCCAAGGAAGAGGCGGAGAAGTTAAAAACACAGTATACCGAGTCTCTTGCAAATGCTGAGAAGGAAAAGGCCCAGACCTTACAAACAGCAAGAAAGAATGCGGATAAAGAATATCAGAGAATCATCAGCGATGCAGAGTCTGTAGCAAAGCAGATGAAGGCAGATGCAAAGGCAGAAGCAGAGAACCAGAAGACACAGATCCTGAAGAAAGCAGAGAAGGAGATTGCCGATATGGTTGTCGATGCCGCAGTGAAGGTAGTAGGAGAGAAGAGTGGATCCGGTACAGATCATGCTCTGTATAATGAATTTATAGATAAAGCAGGTGATAGATCGTGACTCAGGCAGTAATAGACTATGCGTCAAAGTTACATAAAGAGGGCATTACGAAGGATGTACTGCAGCAGGTAAAAGGAATCCTGGAAGCGGTGCCTGAAATTCGTGCTGATTTTGAAAATCCGACAGTTACGATTGAGAAGAAACACCTGGTAATTGAACGGGTATTTCCGAAAGAGACACGGGATTTTCTGAAAATCTTATGTGACAATGGCGATTTTAATTTATTTGATGAAATATGTGGTGCATTAGCGGAGCAGGAAGCAACGCCGGAGGAGAAGGCGGATCGTGCAAAGCTGATCTATGTAACACCACCGACACCGGAGCAGTTAGAAGGCATCCGGAAGTTCCTGGTAAAGGAATCCAACAATGCTGACATTGAGATTGAGATGGAAGAGAATCCTTCCTTAAAGAGTGGATTTATCCTCCGGGTCGGTACCAAGGAATATGACTGGA